>Ga0180436_10000581_pt1 | contig 37426 bp, 39 predicted proteins | sample SS_ome_2_FD_132434 | JGI IMG/M metagenome (GOLD analysis project Ga0180436, IMG submission 132434) | Hypersaline lake sediment archaeal communities from the Salton Sea, California, USA - SS_3_S_2 metaG | ecosystem: Environmental > Aquatic > Non-marine Saline and Alkaline > Hypersaline >... | reverse complement strand
TTAGCTATTAGTGAAAGCATAGCAAGGCAAAGCTTTGCTGTGCTTTTTTCATAATACGAGGGGAGGAGAATTTAATTGGAATTCTTTTTACAACAGCTTATAAATACACTCAAAGTGGGGAGTATCTACGCTGTTATTGCGATAGGATATACCATGGTTTATGGTATAATTAAGCTTATCAACTTTGCACACGGTGAAATTATGGTTTTTGGTTCATATTTCGCCTTCTTGCTTGCGACATACTCAGGACTGCCGTTTATCGCGATATTGCTGATTTCAATGATACTCACTGCCATATTGGGCATGGTTATCGAAAAAATCGCATATGCACCACTTAGAAAAGCTCCGAGGCTTTCAGCCCTTATTACTGCTATTGGTATGAGTTTTCTACTTCAAAATATAATGCTGCTTATCTTTAAATCCGAGCCGAAAAGGATGCCGGAGCTGATCTCTATGCGTCCGTTAGAAATTGGCGGATTAATAATAGATCCAATTACGATAATTACAGTTGGTTTGTCTGTGCTGTTTATGATAATATTACAAATATTTATAAAGAATACAAAACCAGGTAAAGCCATGCGCGCTGTATCTGAAGATAAAGAAGTAGCCGTTCTGATGGGTATAAACGTAAACAGAATAATCACTCTTACTTTTGCGATAGGCTCTGCTCTTGGTGCTCTCGGCGGTGTACTTTACAGTATTGCGTTTACACAGGTTTACCCTACGATGGGTATAATGCCGGGGCTTAAAGCATTCGTAGCTGCGGTGCTCGGCGGTATAGGTATTATGCCGGGTGCTATGCTGGGCGGATTCCTGATTGGATTGGTTGAAACATTTACAAAGGCATATTTATCATCAACATGGTCAGATGGTATTGTTTTCAGCCTTCTAATAATAATCTTGTTAGTTAAGCCCTCAGGGTTGCTTGGCAAACATAGAAAGGATAAGGTGTAGTCAATGGGTAGACGTACGAAAATATCATATCTTATAAATTTCATAGCGCTGCTGGTCGTATATGCAATCGTTTTTACTCTGATTGAAACGGAATCGATTAGCAGATATTGGTCAAGCCTTATCATACTGATATGTATAAATATCATAATGGCAACAAGCCTTAACTTCTCGACCGGATTCTTAGGTCAGCTGGTATTGGGACATGCAGGATTTATGGCGATTGGAGCGTACACTGCGGCAACAATTGGAATAGCACTTTCAGGTGCCGGTTTTCCGGCTTTACCCGCAATAATAATAAGCGTGTTTTCCGGCGGCGTGCTTGCCGCATTTTCCGGTATAATAATCGGTATTCCCGCCTTGAGATTGCGTGGTGACTACCTCGCGATTATGACACTCGCTTTTGGAGAAATAGTCCGAATAATAATCAACAATTTGGAGTTTACCGGCGGTGCAAAAGGATTTAGGGGTATTCCGAGATTGATGAATTTTACATATGTATATTTCTTTATGATCGCCTGCGTTGCTTTCTTGATGTTGCTTGCAAGGTCAAGGCATGGACGGGCTATTATCTCTATAAGAGAGAATGAGATAGCCGCGGAAGCAGTCGGAATTTCTTCAACCAGATATAAGGTTACTGGGTTTGCCCTTTCCGCGATGATAGGCGGAATCGGCGGTGGATTGTTCGCTTTCCAGATGGGTTTTTTACAGCCTACAATGTTTGGGTTTATGAAATCCGTTGATATTCTGGTTATGGTTGTTCTCGGTGGCATGGGTTCTATGACCGGCTCTGTTATTGCAGCTATAGTGTTTACTTGGCTGCCTGAGGCATTAAGAGAATTTAACGAATACAGAATGGTGGCTTATGCCGTACTTCTTATCGTAATGATGATCGTTAGACCTCAAGGGCTGTTTGGTACCAGAGAGTTTGGATTCTCTAAGCTAATGAGAAAAATATTCAATAAAACAAAAAAAATTGATACTGAGTCTTTGAAAGGAGGGGATTCCTAATGGCACTGCTAGAAGTTAAAAACCTCACCATGAATTTCGGAGGACTTATCGCTGTAAACGACTTCAGGCTCGAGCTTAAACAGCACGAACTCGTGGGTCTTATCGGACCCAACGGAGCGGGAAAAACAACGATTTTTAACCTGTTCACAGGAAACCACTATCCTACAAAAGGCGAGATAAGACTTGACGGTAAGAGTATCGTTGGTAAAAAACCATACGATATTGTCGCTATGGGTGCAGGGCGAACCTTCCAAAATATTCGTCTATTTAACAACTTAACCGTTTTGGATAATATAAAAATCGCATATAACAGATCCATGAGCTATTCGCTTCTCAACGGAGTACTCAGACTTCCGAAGTATTGGAAGGAAGAGACCAAAGCTAATAAAGCCTGTTTGGAATTGCTTGCAGTGTTCGATTTAGACGGCTATGCATATACCCAAGCATCAAGCCTGCCTTATGGACAGCAAAGAAAGCTTGAAATTGCAAGAGCACTGGCCACAAAACCAAAAGTGCTGCTTTTGGATGAACCTGCGGCGGGAATGAACCCTAATGAAACAGTGGAGCTGATGGAGACTATCAAATTTGTGCGAAATGAATTCGATATCGCCATACTGCTTATCGAGCATGATATGAATCTCGTTATGGGTATCTGCGAAAGAATAGTCGTTATCGATTATGGTAAAATAATCGCTGAAGGTTTGCCTAATGATATAAAGAAAAACCCTGATGTTATTAAAGCATACTTAGGGGAATAGGAGTAGGATATGTTAAAAGTAAAAGACATTCACGTTTCATACGGAAGTATCGAAGCGATAAAGGGTTTGAGTTTTGAAGTTAATCAAGGCGAGATTGTGACCTTGATTGGCGCAAATGGAGCCGGGAAAACAACAACACTCCAAACGCTCTCCGGTATTTTAAAGCCGACTAAAGGCTCAATCCTTTATAAAGATAAAAATATTCTAAAAATGCCTGCTCACAAAATTTTGCCTATGGGTATGGCGCATGTTCCGGAAGGTAGACGAGTTTTTCAGCAGATGACAGTTATGGAGAATCTCGAAATGGGTGCATATATTCACAACAAAGGAAAAGAGATGGATGCTGATTTGGGAAGAGTTTATGCCAGCTTTCCAAGACTGAAAGAAAGACGCCGGCAAATAGCGGGAACGCTTTCCGGTGGAGAGCAGCAGATGCTTGCTATGGGAAGAGCACTTATGTCTCGCCCGGAGCTCCTTTTGATGGACGAGCCTTCAATGGGTCTTGCACCGATTCTGGTTGACGAGATATTCGAGATCATTAAGACCATTAACGGCCAAGGCACAACTATTTTACTTGTTGAACAGAACGCAAACCGTGCTTTGCACATCGCAAACAGAGGATATGTTCTTGAAACCGGAAAAATTGTTCTTGCCGGAAGCACAAAAGAACTCCTTGAGAGTGATGAAGTACGTGAGGCATATTTAGGATAGAACAATATTTATAGATCTTTAAAGAGCGGGAAATATTTCCTGCTCTTTTTGTTTCAAAAAATCTCATTACAATACTGTATATCCTTCTTGCAGCATGGTATAATTACTCCACTGAAAAGAAATAAAGGAGGGAAAAAATGATTTCATCTCTTTCGATAGTCTTTATGGCTGTATCGGCACTTATATGTTTCACAGTTCCTTTTGTGCTTGCAGTCGTTTTTAAGAAAAAGGGCTTAGGAACCTGGAAAGCGTTTTGGTTTGGTGCTCTGGGTTTTCTCGTTTTACAGATGTTTATAAGAATACCTTTGCTGCAGGTTATCGGTATACAGACATGGTTTATCAGCATGAATCTCGTTTTGCTGGCATTATTTCTCAGCACCACAGCCGGTCTTTTCGAGACCATCGGCCGTTATCTAGTCTTTAAGCTGCTCTTAAGAAAAAACAGATCTTACGGTGACGGGCTTATGGCAGGTCTTGGGCACGGAGGTATTGAAGCCATCGTTATAGTCGGATTCACATTTATAAACAATATCGTTCTCAGCCTATTGGCGAATATGGGCCAAGCGGAATTGATGCTCGGAAAATCCGCATCTGATCCGGCAGCTCAAGCTGGACTTGCTCAGGCGGTTGATGCCTTAGCTCAAACGATTCCGCCGATGTTTCTCTTGGGCGGAATCGAAAGGATATTTACCATAGTTATACATATCGCATTGAGTTTGTTCGTTTTGGAGGGTATAAAACGAAAGAAAGGTTTTCTGTATTGTTTATTCGCTTTCCTCTTCCATTCGATTTTGGATTTTACTGCTGCCATCTTGGCATTAAACGAGATTAACACTATTTTAATAGAGTTTGTGGTTCTCGGGTTTGCTCTTCTTAGTCTTTGGTATATCCTACTCGCTAAAAGAAGGTATTCCAATATCGGAGAGTTGGAAGCTGCTGATGTTGAGTAATCCCAGTAATCTATCCGTTATTTGAATCTGTGAGGAAATGATATGGCAAACGAAATTCTATCACAATGCGGCTATCGATGTGACCTGTGTTTAGCATATAAAGAGAATATTGCACTGAATGACAAGCGGCAATCGTTAAGCGACGGTTGGTATAAGTATTTTGGATTCAGGATTGAGCCGGAGAAAATAATCTGTGATGGATGTCTATCCGATGATTGTGATACACAAAAACTGATAGATAACTCCTGTCCCGTAAGACCTTGTGTTACGGAAAAGAGCTTGGAAAACTGCTCTCAGTGTGATGACTATATTTGTGATAAGTTACGAAAACGATTGGTTAATATTAAGACACTCGAAAATGAACATGGAGAAATTCCGAAACTCGATCGAAGATTGTTTATTCGCGCTTATGAGAACGATGAACGCTTGTCGCGTCTACGATCAGAAAACGCTGAATATAACCGAATGTATAACAAAAGACTTGTTCCTGACGAAAAAACGATGGCGAAATTCATCGGCGGTAAATGTTCCGCTTTGTGGTCTGAGCTGGTCGAATATATAAGAAATAACTATAGCGCAGTCGAGCATATAGTTTATGGCGGGAAACCGCAGGGATGGTCATTAAAATATAAACAGAGCAGTTCCAAAACACTATTTACTTTCTACCCGGAAAGAAAGTCCTTCTCGGCTTTAATAGTATATGGAAAAAAAGAGTTGGAACGGATCGAATCGAGAAAAGAAGAGTTTTCTCCTGCAACCTTTGATATTGTTCTCACAACAAAACAGTTTCACGATGGAAAATGGATTTGGTATAAAGTCAGGAACGAAGACGATATAAAAGATTTGCTTGTATTACTGCATTGCAAAAAGGAAATAGAGAACTGAAAGTATTATATGTGTTTTTCTCTATTCAAACGGCGGTTTCTCGAGCTTTCTACCCCGGACATACCTTTCTACGATATTTCTGTCATCTCCGGTATATATAAACCTGCCCAATCTTTCCTCAAGAGTAAGATCATCTCTCACTGCAAGACTGCTGTCATCGATAACCAAAGCGTCAAACTCGTATCCTTTCTCAAAGCTGCCGACTTTACCAAAGAAGCTTCCGCCGCCCTTTGTTGCGAGATACATAGCTTCGCTCAAGGTTAGAAATCCTTCTTCCGGGTTTTCCTGGAAGCGGAGTTTTGATATCTGCATAGCGAGCACCATAGTCTTAGGTATGCTGACTGCATGACCGCCGCTGATATCAGAACCAAGCCCTGCCTTCATACCCTTTCTTAAAAGATTCTTAAGCGGCATCTTGCCGCTGGATATATTACAGTTGGACTGCGGACAGTGGACAGCATACACTCCGCGTTCAACGAAAAGCTCCGTTTCCTCCTCTTTCATATGGATGCAATGTGCCATAAGCGTGTTTCCGTTCAAAAGCCCAAACCCATCATATACATCCGCATAGTTTTTGGATTTTGGATATAGCTCCCCTACCCACTTTATCTCGTCCAAATTCTCGTTTATATGGCTCTGAATCGGCGCATCAAATTCCCGGGCAATTTCACCGAGACCAGCCATCATCCTCTCACTGCAGGAAGGAACGAACCTCGGCGTGAGTATCGGATCCACCAAAGAATTGTTCTGGTTTCTTTTCACAAACTCTCGAGTCTCCTTAAGCGATGTTTCTGTATCCTCACAAAGGTAGTCCGGACAGTTCATATCCATATTCACTTTGCCTACGCATCCCCCAAGCCCCGCTTCTTCCATCAAATCCACCAGAATCTGCGCCGCCTCAACGTGCACACTGGCAAACAGAGTGGCCCTTGTTGTCCCGAATCTATATAGGTCTTTTACGACTCTGGAATACATTTTTTTTGCATAGTCTGCGTCCTTATACTTTGCCTCTGTCGGAAACGTAAGAGTGTCGAGCCAAGGGAGAAGCTTCATATTCATACCAAGACCGATATTTTCAAACTGCGGTGCATGCGCATGAAGGTCACAAAACCCTGGTATTATTATTTTTTCCCCATAATCTATAACAGATGAGGACTCATGCTCCTTCGGAAGCCTCTTCGATACAAAGCTGACAAGCCCTTCCTCTACACCAATATATCCATTTTCAAATATGGTAAGTTCACAGCTTTCCTTTGTGAATACTATATTCCCTTTAACAATAAACAATCCCGTCTTCTCCTTTAGTCTTTTTGCTTTTCTTTCTTTCCCCCTACCAATAATAGTACAAAAAAGCATTGGATTGCAAGCGGATTATTCTCAAAAAATGAAATGAAAAATATGCGAGCTCAATCTCTTTGAAAGAAATATTTTTAAATATAACTCATTAGAAACTATACTTGACAACTTTTTCATATGTCGAAAAAGACAAAAATAGTTTGTAAAAGCCAAAGTTTTGTATTATTATGTTCTAGAACTTATTCATTTTTTAAAGAGAGAGGGAGAAAAATGAGACCGGATGGAAGAAAATTAAAAACAGTTGACCCGTTTTTTAAGATTGTACCTTATTTAATGCCAAAGAGATATGATGCTCAGGTGTTTTTCGAAACAGATCTTGATTATACATCGGCAAAAAAGTACATAAACGCAAAAAGAAAAGAAGGCATTAAATTGAGTTTTATGTCAGTCTTCATCGCTGCATACGTGCGTACTGTTTCACAGATGCCGGAAATGAACCGTTTCATCATGAACAGAAAGATTTATGCAAGAAATGAGCTTTGTGTTTCGTTCGCAATCCTAAAAGATGATGTAACACGGGATGATATCATGGAAACCACCGCAAAGGTGAAGTTTGAACCCACAGATACGATTTTCGATGTAACGAAGAAAATGGAAGATGCTATCAAAGTAAACAGGAATGCTGAAGAGACGAATTTCACGGACAAGCTCGCAAAATTCTTTATGGGAATTCCGCTTTTGCCGGGAGCGATTATCGGGTTTCTAAAAGCGCTTGATAAGATTGGTCTTTTACCAAAGTTCCTGCTTGATGGTATACCTTTCCACACGAGCATGTTTATAACGAATATGGCCTCGATCAATATGGGTTCCGTATATCACCACTTATATGATTTCGGAACAACGAGCCTGTTTGTCGGCATGGGTAAAATGCGCGATAAAACCAAAAATGAAGGACAAAAGCGAAGAGTCATACCGATTGGCGTTGTGGCGGACGAAAGAATTTGTGCAGGAGCGACATTTGCAAAGGCTTTTGGGCTCACAAAGAAATACCTTGCAGACCCGACAGTACTCGAGACACCTCCCGAATCAGTTCGTGAGGACATTAAGTAAATAGAACTATAAATCTGTATTAAAAAACCACGGAATTTATTAAACCATATCCGTGGTTTTGTTTTATCTAATCTTCTTCATCGCCGATTTTCTTCAATATCGGCGAAGGCTGCGCATTGAACACTGTTGTGTCCTTCGGAACACTGTGCGTAAGCCAAACATTTCCGCCGATAACGGAATTTTCTCCGATTATTGTGTTTCCTCCCAGTATCGTAGCTCCCGCATAAATAACGACGTTGTTTCCTATATCAGGGTGTCTTTTTATATTCTTAATCGGGTTGCCCTCTTCATCAACGGGAAAACTCTTTGCCCCAAGTGTTACACTCTGATATATTTTTACGTTGTTTCCTATCGTACAGGTCTCCCCGATAACCACACCCGTACCATGGTCTATAAAGAACTTCTCTCCGATTGTTGCATTCGGGTGAATATCAATCCCCGTTCTTTCGTGTGCATACTCCGTCATTATTCTCGGTATCAAAGGGATTTCAAATTTGCTTATCGCATGTGCGATTCTATAAATACTTATAGCTTCAAACGAAGGGTAGCTTAGGACGATCTCCTCATAAGATTTCGCTGCCGGGTCTCCCTCATAAGCAGCTTCGATATCCTTTTCTAGCATATTTCGCATGGCTGGCAGACTCTCCATAATCATAATTGAGAACTTCTCGGCATCCGTCTTACACTCAACACATTCCGGTCTGCCGCATCCTTCATACCTGCAGTGCTCCATTAGCACATTTTCTATAGTATGGCACAGCTCTATGGCAGTAATCCTAAATCTGCTGTCAGTGATGTTCTGCAGGTTGCCATAATCGAGCTTTTCCGTTTCATATATCCCGGGCAAAATAAGCGAACGCAATTTATTAAGCACTGCAATAATGGAGTCCTTTGACGTTTGGTTTAGACAATTATTATTAAAATTATTCACTTGGTTAATCCTGCATATCTCCTCTGAGATTTTACTGGAGTTTTGTTTAAGCCAATCGTTCAATTTCATCGCTACTTACCTCGTTTTTCTTAATGGTAGCATAAATCTTAGGTTTAATGCATCATATTGCGTTGACGTAACTGTTAAATAAATGTAATATACCATATACTTAAGATATATGCGTAAATTTTTTTCTTTGCTAGTATTTTAGCATAAAAGGAAGTTCTACGCACATAAAAGAAAGTGTTTAACGTAAAATTCCTTATTCGATACTTATAAAAAAGGAGGTAAAGCGAAAATGAGGATTGCAGATAAGTTAACAGATTTGATTGGAAATACTCCTCTCTTGAGATTGGATCGATTTGGAGAAGTCTCAAAAGCGGAAGCAAATATAATCGCGAAATTAGAGTATTATAATCCAGCAGGGAGCGTCAAAGACAGGATTGCTCTTAATATGATTGAAACAGCGGAAAAAGACGGCAGCTTAAAAAAGGGCGGTGTGATAATTGAACCGACAAGCGGGAATACCGGAATCGGTCTTGCTATGACAGCAAAGATTAAAGGGTATAGATTAATACTGACCATGCCCGACACGATGAGCAAGGAAAGGCGAACCCTTCTTTCTGCTTTGGGTGCCGATATCGTTTTGACCCCCGGAGCGGAAGGTATGAAAGGCTCGATAAATAAAGCAGTGGAACTCGCAGAAGGCGAGAAAAATGCTTTTATTCCTCAGCAGTTTGAAAATCCGGCTAACCCGGCCACCCACGTAAAAACCACCTCCCAAGAGATTCTGCGGGATACGGACGGGAAAGTCGATATTTTCGTCGCCGGAGTCGGTACAGGCGGTACTATCACAGGTGTCGGGACTGTGCTTAAAGAAAAAAATCCGAATGTAGAGATTATCGCTGTCGAGCCGAAAAGTTCGCCCGTCATATCCGGAGGAAACCCTGGACCTCATAAGATTCAAGGAATCGGAGCAGGTTTTATACCCGATATTTTGGATACAAACGTTATAGATGAGGTTTTCACTGTCGAAAACGATGATGCAAAAAATACATCTAATCTGCTCGCAAGCACTGAAGGATTGTTGGTGGGTATCTCGTCCGGGGCTGCTGCATACGCTGCAAAAGAAGTCGCAAAACGCAAAGAGAATAACGGGAAAAATATCATTGTGATTCTGCCGGATGGCGGAGAGAGATATCTCTCCACAGGATTATATGATTAAGTCAGACAAGATGCTTTTTTCATGAAAACAAGAGCCGCAGAAGAGATTTTGCGGCTTTTGTTTTTCTGTTTTTATTCATACTTCTTTTTCAAAAACTCCACTGTCTTCTCAAACTTGAGTCCTCGGGAAGCCTTTACAAGAACGGTATCACCATTTTTTATTATATCAGACAAATCTCTCTGCAAATCATCTTGGGTTTTGTAGTACAATGCTCTATCTTTGAGTTTCTCTTTTGCACCATCATACATATGTTTTGAAAGTTCACCTACACAGATTATTAAATCTATATCCGTACATGCGGCTTTTTCGCCAGTTTCAAAGTGCAGTTTTTCTGCGTGCTCTCCAAGCTCCAATATATCTCCTAGAACTGCGATTTTCCGTCCCCTTGCATATCCAAGAACTCCAAGTCCAGCCATTATCGATTCCGGACAAGCGTTATACGCATCATCCAGTATCATAATCTTTTCGGTCTCAGTAATCTCCATCCTCATTCCCGAAGGAGAAAAATCGGCAACCCCGGAAGCAATCTCTTCTTTCGTCATACCGAGGTCTTTACCGATTGCGACTGCGGCTAATGCTGAAAAAAGAATATGCTCCCCAGGATAGGGTATATTCAGCTCATACTCTTCTCCTCTATATTCAGCGATAAACTCCGTACCTCTGATATCAGCCTTTAAAATCTCCTTTTTCTTCGCTTGATTCTCTTTTCCAAACCCAAAGTATATCGGATTTAAACCGCTTCCCTTTAAGGTGATGAGTTTATCATCATCGCCGAAAAGGTATGCTTTCCCGTCTTCTTTCATATAATCAAATATTTCGGATTTTGCTTTAAGGATTCCGTCTCTGCTCCCCAAATTCCCGATATGCGAAACACCGATATTTATGATTACGCATATATCCGGTCTAGCTGTCTTGCTCAATCTGCTTATTTCGCCAAAGCTGTTCATCCCCATTTCGAGTACAGCGACTTCATGGAACTTTTCAAGCTCAAAAAGCGTTCTCGGAAGTCCGAACTCGTTGTTCAAGTTGCCTTTCGTCTTTAAAACACTGAATTTTTTTGAAAGCACTGAAGCTATCATATCCTTAGCTGTTGTCTTGCCTACGCTTCCGGTGATCGCAACGACTTTTATATCGAACTTTGAGCGATAGTATTCCGCAATATCCTTCAAAGCCTTGAAGGTGGATCCAACTCTGATATGCGGAAAATCTACCTTTCGTTCGGAAAGAGTACAAACCGCACCGTTCGAAAAAGCCCCCGGAATAAATTTATGTCCGTCATGCACTTCGCCTTTTACGGGAATATAAAGGCTTCCGACTTTCGCTTCTCTGGCATCAATTGTAATATGCTCTATATTGGTTTTATGAAGTCCAGCGCCGCCGAAAAGCTCGCCGTCACAGGCTTTTATAATCTTATTTATTTTAATCGGCTCCATAGATAGGTTTTCGCCTCCGGTCACTCATACTTTTTCAAGGATTCATAGATGATTTTTTCGCATAGCTCCTCATATCCGATACCCGAAGCAGCCGCTTCCTGCGGAAGGAGGCTTGTCGGTGTCATACCGGGAAGTGTGTTGGCTTCCAGACAGTATAAATCTCCTTTTTCATCCATTATAAAATCCACCCTGGAATATACGTCAATACCGAGAGCATTATGTGCTTTTACCGAAATCTCCTGCATCTCTTTTGTCTTCTCTTCGCTCAAAGAAGGGGCAGGACATATTTCCGTTGTAATACCGGGCTGATATTTGTGCTCATAGTCGTAGAACCCTTCATTCGGCGTAATCTCCACAACAGGCAATCCAACATTCGCCAAAACACCGCATGTGAACTCCTGACCTTCGATATGTTCCTCAACTATCAATTCGTCTTCCATCTCGAAAGCTTTATCGATACAGTCCTTTAGCTCGCCATATTCCTTTACGATATAAACGCCGATACTCGAGCCGCCGCTGTTCAGCTTCACTACACAAGGAGTTTTTATCTTTTCGAGAACATCATCGGAATAACTGCTCTTTTTAAGCAGCTGATATTGCGGTGAAAGTATATCATTGACCTCAAAAACCTGCTTTGTATATTTCTTGCTCATAGCAACAGCACTGCCGAGATATCCCGAACCGGTATACTTCACATCCATCAAATCCAACGTTGCCTGAATCTTGCCGTCTTCCCCATCCTCACCGTGAAGAGCCATAAACACGATATCCGCCGCCATACAGAGGTTCAGTACGTTTTCTCCGAATACACCCTTACCCTTGCTCAAAACCCGTTTTCTAAGAGAAACTATATCCGGAGCTGTTTTAGGTACACTGTAGATTATAAGCTCTCTTTCCCTGCACGACTCGATATATCCTTTAAAGTCGCTTCCCTCTATTTCGATATCTTCGATAACATCTGCAAGTACAGCATTGTGTCCGCTCTCAAGCAGAGCTTTTGCAATCAAAGATCCCGTACAGCGGGATACATCCCTTTCGTTGCTTAATCCACCGCATAGAACAACTATATTCATTAACTCTTCTCCGTTCGTTTTTTATGCATTAATACCATTTATATTCTAGAAAAATATATTCTTTCCAAACTGCCTAAAGTAGATTATACAATTCTTATCTTCTAAAGTCAACGAGACAAGGGCGCACATAGGGCATATAAAATTGTGTTTATTTACCCTCCTTCGTGTGGTATAATGACTTAATTTAAATTCAATTATAGAGGATGCTTTTTTGATTTATGCGTAAGAATAATTTTTTGATCGGGGTAAAGGACAGTTTACCGATCGTACTCGGATATATACCGATAGGCCTGACCTTGGGCGTCGCCGCAAGAGAGGTTGGGTTTTTGTTTATGAATATGTTTTCGATGTCGGCTATCGTATTCGCAGGAAGCTCACAGTTTATCGGAGTGGATATGATAGGAGCAGGAGCGAGTTTTGCGACGATAATAGCGACGACTTTCTTCGTAAATTTTCGCCATTTCATGATGAGCAGTGCATATGCACCGCACCTAAACGGCAAAAAGACCTGGGCTCTGGCTATCGTATCTTTCGGGATAACGGATGAGAGCTTTGCGATAGGGATAACGAAAGCGAAGGAGAAAAGCGAGTCTTTCGGCATCAGCTACCTTCTGGGACTGGAATATACCGCATGGCTTTCCTGGCTTATATCGACATGCATAGGTGTCCTGCTCGGTTCATTAATACCGGACTATCAATCTTTGGGGCTGGATTTTGCTCTGTGTGCGATGTTTATCGGGCTTATTGCCGCTATGGTTAAGTCCAAGATGCATCTGGCTGTATGTATACTGAGCGGAATAATTTCGCTCGTATTATATCAAGTCGGGATGACCAATTTCAATGTTATAATCGCGGCTGTTGTCGTGTCATGTCTGGCTGTGGGGGTGGACTATGCTAGAAAATAATACTCTTATCTGGCTGTTCCTCGGTATGTTTATCGTCACTTATCTTCCAAGGGTTCTGCCTCTCACAATCCTGTCAAGGCTTAAGCTTCCGAAGTTCATAATCGATGTGCTCAACTATATACCTGTAGCGATTTTGGGCGCATTGCTTCTGCCTGCGCTTCTCGTAATAGACGGAAAACTCGATATTTCCTTAAACAACTATTTCCTGCTGGCGGGTGTAATCACAATTATCGTTTCTATCTTTACAAAAAAACTGTTCGTAATCGTACTTGCCGGAATTTTCGCAATGTTTCTATTGGTTAATTTTCTTCCGATCATTTTGGCTTAGCATCCATAAAAGAAAAACCCCTAAGCTTATTGCTTAAGGGTTAATATGTTCGTTTTATAAATCGATCTCAAGCGTCACCGGGCAATGATCGCTGCCCATAACGTCGCTTAATATCTCCGCTTCCTTAATCTTGCTTTCCAAAACTTTCGAGACTATAAAATAGTCAATCCTCCAGCCTACATTTCTGTCTCTCGCTTGACGCATGTATGACCACCAGGAGTACATCTCCGGCACTTCGGGATATAGGTGTCTGAAAGTATCGATGTATCCTGCCTTAAGAAGAACAGTCATCTTCTCCCTCTCTTCGTCGGTAAAGCCTGCGTTTCTTCTATTTGTCTTTGGATTTTTAAGGTCAATCTCTTTATGCGCTACGTTTAAATCCCCGCAGAGAACCACGGGTTTTTTCTTATCTAACCCATTTAAATATTTCCTGAATGCATTTTCCCATTCCATCCGATAATCGAGTCTTGCAAGCTCCCTTTGCGAGTTCGGAGTATAGCATGTGACAAAATAATGATTATCGAACTCCAAAGTTATAACTCTGCCTTCGTTGTCATGTTCATCTATGCCGATCCCGTAAACTACATTTATCGGCTCGTTTTTTGTAAATACCGCCGTTCCGGAATAACCCTTTTTTTCCGCCTGGTTCCAGTATTGATAGAACCCGGGCGTATCTATATCAACTTGTCCGACTTGGCATTTCGTCTCTTGAATAGTCAATATATCGAAACTCGTACCCTCAAAGAAATCCATAAAACCCTTGCTCAAGCATGCACGAATTCCATTAACATTCCATGATATATATTTGATAGTAATCACTCCCCTTTTCTTTTGATTATATATTTATAGCGGTATTTTTACAATCTTCTTTGTTTTTTCAATAAAACCCTCTAAAAATCGGGAATCTACGACAACAATCTCTATATTGTTTTAAAAACATCATCTAAAGTGGAAAGAACCGATTCAACATCGCAGCTATCGATTACCAATGGAGGCTGGAATGCCAGCACATTTCTGCTTGTTCCATTTTTGCCGATTATTATACCTCTATCTTTCATCTTTTCCAATATTTCATCAGTCGCTTTATTCATCGGATTATCGTTTTTATACACGAGTTCCGCACCTATCATAAGCCCGATTCCTCTGATATCTCGGATGAAATCGTACTTTTGCCTTAGCTCCTCCAGTCCACGTTTCAATGTGCTTCCGTGCAATATCGCTTTTTCTTTCAAGTCATGTCTTTCGATATAGTCCAAAACAGCGAGACCTGCGGCAGCAGAAACGGGGTTTCCCCCAAGCGTTGAAGCAGAAGCCTTGTTAAATCTTTCTGAAATTTCATCGGTGGTACAAAAAGCCCCGATAGGCATTCCGTTTCCAAGTGCTTTTGCGAGAATCATAATATCGGGATCAACTCCAAAGTTCTCTATCGCAAACATCTCTCCTGTTCTTGCGAATCCGGTCTGAACTTCATCGACGATAAGCAGCGCTTCATGCTTATCCAAAATCCTCTTTAGTCTTTTGAAGTAATCCTTATACGGCATCAGAATCCCTGCGTTGCCTTGAACAGGCTCGATTATAACACCAGCTATCTCACCGCCGTTCTCCTCTAAGATTTTTTCAATACTCCGAAGACTCGTTTCGCTTGCTTTTAAAAGATCAAAGTCGTTTTGCTTAATGTCCGGATAAAAGCTTTCTGCCATAAAACCTATTCCCTCGTCCGTCCAAGCTCGCCACATATCTATTCCGGTAACGCTCATGCCAAGGAAGGTTCTTCCATGCAGCCCGCCTTTTATATAGATAAACTTATCTTTCTTTGTATACATCTTCGCTGTTAAGAGTGCGCCTTCTGTCGCTTCAGATCCCGAGTTTACAAAAAAACTGCGCTTCAGTTTCCCGGGCAATATCTCCGATAATTTCTCTGCCAGCATTGCTACGGGCTCAGTCAAATAGATGTTGCAGGTGTGCTGCAGCTTATCCAGCTGGGTTTTCACTCTTTCTACAATCTCTTCATTCGAATGTCCGCAGTTCATCACGGACACTCCGGCAAACATATCCAAATACTTCTTTCCGTTTACATCAAAAAGATATTGCATCTTCCCTTCAGAAAAAACAGGAGGATTTTTGTAGAAATATGCATTATTATGAAATAGAAACTCTTTTCTTTTCCCAATTATCCCTTTATATTTACTCATATTTTCTCCTAAAAGTTGAGCGGTCCGAGCGTGAATCCCTTTTCGTTTTTCATATTATCGAATATCCTTTGACAATCGGAAGGACTGCTCAACGCTTTTTTATAATTCTCAATGGTTTTTTTCATATTATCCAACGAATAATGTGAGATTTCCAGCCTAATGATTTGCACACCTAAACCGATAAATCTATCGAGCACAGACATATAGCAAATATCCTTTTCCATAAGCATATGTCCTCTCTTCCATTCATCTCGATATACAGGGTGTTCTGTACTGATATCATCAACAAGAAGCATCATGTTTTCTGACATTTCTGCTGTTTGCTCAATTCTTTTTTTCTTCTTGCCCTTTAAGTTCTCAAACAAATCGCTTTCGAAATGCATAACCGTTGGAGACCCATGGACGATTATTTCAATCGGGATCTTTGTGTTTTCCAGCATCCCTTTCACCTCGGCTGAGCTCAGCTCCGTTGAAACACATACGGTGTTGATGCCCATTTTTGAATAGGCTTCTGCGGATAATGAGTTATAAACGTTGAGCGTATAATCTCCCATCACATTCTTGTGAAGATTTTTAAGAGCAGAAAGTGCACCCGCAGTCGTAACCAAAAAGCCATCGATTCCTTCGAGAACTTCTTTATCATGGATGCTCTTCATATAGATTTTAATAATATCATCAAAGCATGCCTGCGGCGTGCTGAGGATAATCTTGCTTTTTCCTTTATCCTTTATGATCTCTAAAATATCTTTTTTTGAAAATCCCTTTTCTCTAAACACGTTTACAGAGAGATATATTATATCAACTTGATTTTCAATGCATAGTTTCGCGGCCTTTACGCTTTGAACTTTTACTGCCAGCTTTGGAGCTTTCGTTTTCGGCTCTTTTGTCTTTAAAACCTTTCGCATTTTTTTGACTTTTCTATCATCAGAATCTTGCTCTTTTGAGGGCTTTGAGAACACTTTACCTGTACTGTAAAAATACCCCGTGCCTTCATATCTCTTATTAAAATTCTCTTCACCAATATCTCCAAAAGCGTAAGCCGTAGAAAAATCTCGCATCCTGCCTTCTTTCATGCTTTCATGCCCTAAACTTCTGTCATAATCATCAGGGTTTTCAATATATCGGTCCAAACTTTCACCAAAAGTGTCCACAACTCTTCTGATATAATCCGCACTTCGCATCCTGCCTTCGATTTTAAACGACACGATTCCGCTGTCTATCATCTCCGGTATATGCCTGTACATATACATATCCTTTACAGCCAAAGGATACTCGGTCTCATATTCATATCCCATATATTTTGCTGTATAATGCCACCTGCAGGGCTTCATACATCTGCCTCTGTTGCTGCTCTGTCCAAGAAGTATCCCGCTGTAATAGCACCTTCCCCCTTGACATACGCACATATCTCCATAGACGAAATACTCAAACTCCATATCCGTTTGTTCGCTCCAACTTTTGATCGTAGAAAGCGAAACTTCACGGGATACTATAACTCTTTTTACGCCCAAGTATTCCATCGTTTTTACATCGCCCAAACTTGCGACATTGGTCATCACCGAAGCATGGAGCGGTATATTGAGTCCAATGCTCTTTGCCATTTCCAGAACTGCCATATCTTGAAATATAATACCGTCAGGCACAATCTCATCCAGGAATCTTAGAAACTCTTCTGTTTCAAGTAGGTCGCTTTCGCTTAATAGATTATTGAGTGTTATATAGACCTTCTTATCCTTATCGTGAGATATCCTTATAGCATTTTTCAGCTCATCATCGGTGAAGTTGAAGTTCTTTCTGTGCATTCTCATGTTCAGCTTTTTTCCGCCAAAATAAAAAGCGTCCGCCTTGGATTCAATTAAGCTTTCGAATATCTCAAAATTCCCGACCGGACTGAGTAATTCAATACATTTATCATCAATTTTTCTCATCTATAATCCTTTTTAAAAAATCCTCTTTCAAGTTTTCTTTTGAAAGGGATTTTGCTCGTTTTTGTCAATACATCGATTCAACAGCTTTTAGCTGCTCATACAGCACTTTGTTCACCGGGGTTTCAATACCCTCGTCCTCCCCCATTCTGCAAAGCTGTCCGGACAACATCTCAACTTCTGTCTTTCTTTTCGCCTCAACATCCTGGAACATAGACGTTTTCCCTTCCGGATGGAGGTTTTTAAGCATCGTATAGACTTGCGCATCACTGTCTTCATCGATAAAGATTTCTTTTCTCTTTGCAACATCTTTTGCTTCAAGCATCGCCCTTTTGGCTAAACTCCATATTTCGTCATTTCGCAGGAAAACACCGTATGGCGCACGGAGCACAGCGGAAACTTGATTTAGTCCAATATTGACCATATACTTCCACCACATCGCTTTTAAGATGTCATCTTTGATATCATATTTTATATCGGCGCTATCGAAAAGTTCGGCTATTTTCATAATACTGCCGCTTTTCTCTCCGGCTCTTTCTCCAAGGGCTATTATTCCCGAAGAAGCGAATTTTGTCGTGTTTTTTACCTTAGTTGCGTCTGTTTGATAGATAAAGGAATAGACTATACTCTCCTCACCAATAACTTCAGAAATAATCTCTTCACTGTCGATTCCGTTCAAAAGAGACATCACGATTGTATCTTCCCCGACTATATTTTCAAGCCCGACAATCGCCTCTCTTAAAGAGTAATGCTTTGTAGCTATTATAACCAAGTCCGGTTTTATAGTGCATTCTTCCTTGGTTATATAGTTAAACCGATATTTTTTTTCGTTTATTATAAAGTTGTTTTTCTTATATCTTTCTGCTCTTTTTCTGTCGCAAAGTATGTCCACTTCATACCCTGCATCCGCAAGCTTTGAAGCGACGACTGTGCCGACTGCTCCGAGTCCCAAAATCATTATGCTTTTTATCTCGTTCATATAAGACTTATTACCTCTATCGTAGAATTTTTCTTATTATTGAAATCGCAAAGTACATCATCATCAAAAGCCCAATACTGCCTTCGATAATCGCAAGAACTGCCATGGATGTCGTTTGCTGTGCAAAAAATCCGAGTCCTACAGTCAAAAAACTAACTGCACTGTAGTATATCCAACCAAACGCAGTACCGCTGAAAGCGACCGCTATATTCGGCATAGTTCCCATGCTCGAAAAAATCCATGCAAAGAGCAGAACTATAATCACTTTGCTTAGCAATATGGTAAGAGGTCTTGTACCGTAGCTGCCTATTGGCCCAAATATCTTAACCAAATTTCTCGGGAATCCCATCGTCTTGTTTCTCATATACTCACGATATGCCTTGTCCTCATCCTCATAATTTCCTAGGATTTTGAAGTTTTCCTTGAGCATCTTAAATTGGTTTGCTTTATCAGACTTTGGTGCTTTGCTTTTCTTTATTCTTCCCCGCTTGTTCTCGACAGCCGGTGTATACGCGTTTATCGCTTTTTTTACTCTGTTGTTTTTCCAATCAATATAAATCTGCCCCAAGTTTATCGTGTTCGAAAAGGACATCTTTTCAATTTCGGAAAACTCCTTATCAAAAACCAGCGCTTTTTCGATAATACAGTTCTCTATCAAAAACTCATTTACTTTTCGTATCCTTAAATCATTATGGTTTTCAAACTTTATATCTCTGAATACGATCCTATCCGCATCGACCTTAAAAAGAGATAAGCAGGCTTTTCTGAGTCTCGTTTCATGGAAGTTAAGCCGTCCTCCTTTGAGATCAACATTTTCAAAGCTGATTGCTCCACCGTCAAATACGGCATAATCGAAGTATATATCCGAACCGTTCAGCGTCGCAAAATCGAAGTTTAGATCCCCATATCCGAATTTCACCGAAAGAAAGCGCATCTTTCCGTCCAGAAGCTCAATTCTGTCAAAGCTCTTCTTTCCCCCTTCAAACTCGGCTTCATCGAAATTCACTCTTGCGTTTCCAAAGTTCACCTTCGAGAAGACACATCCCCTTGGACCGAACTTTGCACCCACAAAGGAGACCTCGTTTCCTTCAAACCCCGCACTCGTGAAATCCACTATCGTCTCGGAGAAATTTACACCTTTAAAGCTCACGTTTCCTCCGCCAAAGTTTGCGCCTTTAAAATCCGTAAAGGGGCTTAAGAAATCGCTATGATCGAAAAAAGTATCCCCATCCCAAAAAGTATATCCTGCTGTAAACCAGTTCAGCTTTCTGTTGCTGAAAGAAGCCGCTCTGGTGATGTCGAAGTCCTTGATATATGAACAGCTCAAATCCTGTAATTCTCCGGATTTAATCTTGCTGTATATTTCTTCGCTTGTCCTATAGTGATATATGCAGCAAAACTCCTCATCATCCTCGCAAAGGAACATGACCTTAATTTTACCCATTTCAGGCTTTTGTACGATGTGTTTCTTTCTGGTTTTTCGGTTTATCTCAAGAAATTTCCACTTTTCAAAACCGTTTGAAGTGAAATCAAAAATCGTCATTGCGAGTCCTCCAAAACTTAAGCTATAAAATACGCGATACCATTACAGGTTATATTATATCTTAATTTCAGTATCAAAGTAAACAAAAAAACCGCTCAATAGTCGGCAATGCCTCGTTTTTCTGAGCGGCTTTTAATTTTATATATTCACTTCTTACTTTATTGTGCTTGAAACAATAGCAATCACCACAACAAACAACATAACTCCTACGAATATCAGAACTGCTTTTCGGTTTGCAAAATTAACTGTCATACCGATGCCGAACCTCTTCTCAACAAACATCGCAGGGTCCTCTTTGTTAAAATAGAACATCCCGGCCTTCCAGTACTTATCGTCATCTCTGTTTATCTTCTCACCGTCTTTCGTTTTCCCGATTCGTACTCTGCTCCCGCTCTGTCCTGTTGTGATTGAAAGGACAACAGCGGCGATGACGATTAGGATAACTGTTCCGATTGTGAAATAGAAAGCAGTTCCCATAGTAATCAATCCGACTATGCTGAGTTCCTGACCAAAAAAGTTCAGCATCATAACCAGTCCGCCTGCTACGGTGAACACAGACCATCTGTATCTGAATATCATATTCTGCTTTGAGCTCTCTTCGGCGTTTTCCGGGTCTATCATCGGTGGAGTTTTTATAAACGTATAGAAGACGAACATGAAAAGCAAGCTCATGAACACCTGAATTATCACAGGATAGAGTACAGACAAAACGCTCTTATCCACATATCTTGCAACATTCCCAATCGAATTTATCTGTATAGGTATTCTATCAGGAGCAAGATCGTAAAAATACAGCCCGACGAATACGGTCGCCCCGATAACCAAAGGGTATAGCCAAAACCACTTGAATGAACAGGCTATCTTTCCTTTTGAGGCAAACGCGGTATCCACAACTTTAATATCCCTTGCCTCTTTGTCCCAGCCTTTCTCTTCTTTTATCCTTTTCACTCTTTTTCTAAAGGCAAGAAAAATCAGCATATACGCTAATATTTGAGCCAATACCAGAGCTGTGAACACCATAGCTGCATTTCTTTCTGACAGAAACCTAAATCCAAGTATCGCTGATATTAGTGCAACTGCACCTACCAGAAGGAACGGCAAAAGACTACTGATTCTCTCCTTTCGGATCTCTTTGCTGTTATATTCACTTCTCGGTATTGAGACTCCAAAAGCCAAGTTCTTTCTTCCCACAAAGGGCAATATTACAAAGCACCCTGTCAGTGCTACAAAAACAAAATATAGTACTACGTCGCTTATTATATTCATAATTTATCACCTCAATATTTATTATAGCTCTTTTCGACAATATCCATTAGGACCTCTTTTTTGAGCCCCTTACATTTCGCTTCGATAACTATTCTCTCGATTTCAACATCCACCATATCCAAGTACTCTTTTGTATAAGCATAATTCTCTTTATCGTTTATCGTAGCCCGGTTGTTCCTTTGAAGGCTTAAAAATCCTTCGGCTTTAAGTTTCTGATACGCCTTTGAGACTGTATGCATATTTATTGAAAGACTTTCTGCCATATTTCTTACAGACGGCAACACCTCTCCGGAGGTAAGCTGTCCGTTTAAGATTCCCTTGATAATCTCTCGGCGCAGCTGCTCATAAATAGGTGTATCCATCGCCATATCAATCTTTATTATCATACCCTTCCTCCTATTCGCATATTATTTCGGACCGACAGTTTGCTCTATCTGTTCTATATTATATATAACAATTATAACATTGTCAAGAAAAAAAACGCTTTGAATGTCTTCAAAACGTTTCTAATGAATGAAGTTTTATTCTTCCGACTTCTATTTTATCAATTCTTTTGCCTTTTCGGAAATGTCTATACTGCTTCTGATAGTGAAGAAGAGTGCCGAAGAGTATATGCAGTCATCGAAGTATTCTTTGTTGAAAAGCACTTCACCAAGATCTTCCTTTGCAATATCGGCAATTTCCTTTAGCTCCTTTTTGCGCCCAAAGCAAATAGCTATATCATAGTTTTCGAGAAATCCGGAATACAGTGCACCCGAAAAATCTTCGGTATTTATATCAAAAACGAATAGACGCTCAGCCGCTCTTTTCTTCTTTCTTATTCTATCAATAGGAAGTCCAAACAGCCTTTTCTCGTTAGCTCTTACGCTCAACGCATTGTATTCTATTCCAGACTTTTTAAGGACTGCTTCGATCTCATCAAACTCCTGAACTTCTAACCTCTGATTAGTGTCCACAATTATCGTCATAGCATTCTTCATATCAGAAGTAACTTCGCTTAAAAGCCCAAAACGATAAGCTTTTTTGTCTTTCACCTTGAAGTAGGATATAAGGGTTTCTTTTGTCTTCTTGTTCTTTTCAATACTAATTTTCATCTTTTTCTCCTATCGTCATCTTTATATCTCAATCCCCGTCAGCGCTTCATATACCGACATTAAGTTTTCATCCGGTGTTCCGATAGGGACTTCGCATCCCGCCATAATAAACGATCTTGCCCCGCCGACTTTAATAATATTTTCAATCGACTCTTTTATGCTCTTCGGATTGCCGTTAAGAAGCACTGTCACAGGATCGAAGTTTCCACATGGAGCTGCCTTCCCTTCAAAAGCTTTCGCAGCTCTTTCAAAATCCACCATCCAATCAAGGTCTATAATATCAGCCCCCACATCCGCAAGCCTGTCAACTATCGGCGAAGTGTCTCCGCATATATGCAGCCTTCCGACAGCACCCATTTTCTTAATCTCCTCGAAAAGCCTTCTTTGATATTCAAAAACCATATCATCATATATTGAAGGACCGAGCAAGGATACAACAGCATCACCGACTCCGATTATGTCCGCGCCAGCGTCGACTTGGGCTTTTGCAAAAGCAATCGCAGCTTCCAGACATTTTTCTGCCAATACTCTGACTTTGTCCGGCTTGTCGAAAGTATCCATCATCAGCTCAGAAACACCCCGAAGGTCTGCAGCTTCAGCGAATGGACCTTCAACCCATCCCATCACCGGGTATTCATTTCCGTAGTTTTCCTTCATCATTCTGACAGCTTCAATCCTATCCACCATGCGTTTATGCTCAAGAGGTTTCGGTACGATCAGTCCGTCAACATCATCGATGGATTGCAGAGGCTTAACCTTGCAGTGAGGCTGGTCGTTTTCCGGATACTCCACATTTGCTCCGAATCCTTCTGCTTCTCTGAAAGGATCGGATATTGCCTGCAGGATATCCAGATTGAAATCCTTTGCTGTCTCGATATTTGCCTTTACAAGCGTTTTATGGTCCAAAAGATAGTCCCTCAGACTCGCTTTAACATGCTTTGCTCCAAACCCCATAATGATACAGAGATTCGGTATTCTGTCCACCTTTTCTCCGTTCAATCTTGCAAAAAATCTTTCTCTAGATGTCATAATCATATCTCCATTAATTTAGAATCGAGTTCAATCTTATTTAAATCTATTTTATAACAAGTTTTTAAAAAAAACTATATATATCTGATTTTAATTGTTGGATTTTCTTGCGTAAACGGTTTTTTGGTGATAGTCTGAGTTAATATCGAATACAGATATTTTCTGATGAGGAGAGGTGTAAACCAATATGAATAACACTAAGGAATTTCTTCTGAACGCTTTTAATTATAGATATGCATGCAAAAAATTTGATGATGAAAAAAAGATTTCTAATGAGAATTTTAGTACAATTCTAGAATGCGGCAGGCTTTCACCAAGCTCTTTCGGGTATGAACCTTGGAGATTTTTGGTCTTGCAGAACGTGGAGATTAGAGAGAAAATAAAGCCCTACACGTGGGGTGCGGCTTTCCAGCTTCCGACTTCCAGTCACTATCTCGTTTTGCTTGCGAGGAAATCCGTTGACACGGTAGCCGGCAGCGATTACAGCAATTATATGATGAAAGAAATTCAAAAACTCCCTGATGATATAATAAAGGCCAAATATGAGCGATACTCCAGCTTCCAAAACAGCGATTTCGATTTGACCGATGAAAGGAAACTGTTCGATTGGGCTTCTAAGCAAGTCTATATTCCGCTCGCAAACATGATGAATGCTGCTGCGATGATGGGTATCGACTCCTGTCCGATTGAGGGCTTTAATAGAAAAAAAGTCGAAGATATTTTAATCGAAGAAGGGTTGTATGATTCAGAACATTTCGGTGTCGCAGTGATGGCAGCTTTCGGATATCGGGCAAAAGACCAGAACGTACGCAAAAAAACGAGACGGCCAAAGGATACGGTTGTTGAATGGATCGAGTAGAATTTCTGAGCATAGAGTCTTAATAAATATCGCACTTATAACTCTTTGACTTCTGATTTCTTTTGGATATTCTCCGAAAAAGACAGAGGTCGAGGCAAAGGAAACCACCGAGACAATTGAATCCAAACATAAGACACTATCATCACATCTAAGCTTGAGCCGGAACCAACGGATTGATTAAATAGAATATAGATAATTTAAGTATAAACTGAAGGCAGTGAATTTTCACTGCCTTTTCTCTGGTCTGTTTTCGAGTTTCGTTTTTATCACGCTCGCTTTACGAATCATCACTTGGAAATGTGATTTCAACATCCATAACTTCTCTTGGTTTGTCGAGAATTTTTATCACAACTCCTTGCTCAGTTATATATTCATTGACATACCTCGCTGAAAAATAGTGGTTATAATCTTCCCTTTCCCAATCCAGAGTTTCCATATAAAGGTCTCTGGTTCCTCCGGCTTCAATAAGATTTACTCCTCTTCTATCATCATTATCGTTGACATTGTTATCATAAAAGCTCTCCTCCGTTATCATCCCTTCGTCAATGTACCAAATCGCCACACCGGGAAGTTCCATAAAATATTCATATCCTTTTCCGTATCTCTCAAAATCTACGTTCTCAATTAAATAATATCCGCCGTCCTCTTGAATTTTTATTACATTGTAATCATCTTTTGATCTTGCGTTTAAAGAATATACTCCGCTTTCACTTACCTCCTTGGGACTAACGAATCCTAAGAACTCCATGCACCAAGCATCAAGCGGAGCAGGTCTTTCCCCTACTCGTTCCTCCTCCGTACTGTTATGAGATCCGCCTGCCATCAAGGTGTGGAATGCAAGTCCGATAGTGGATTGGTCTGTATCATACAAATCTGGCAATCCCATCGCATGTCCCAGTTCGTGACACGCAATTCCTATCGTCGGAAAAACCGCCATCCCAAAATAATTATAATGCAATTCACCCGTTAAAATATAATTATTTATCCCTACTCCATCAAAAAACAGAGAATACTCCTCTGAAAAAGCAACTCCGAGGATCGAGTTATCATCGCGTTCATTCCCTCTATCCTCTTCGAGCCCTGCCGCAATAATAGTTATTGTCAATTCATCCGGTAAAATGAACTCATCCTCATTCTTATCGTATTGACTAAAATCTATATACTCATCCGCTTTCTGCAAGACTTCCTCGAAAAATGCTGTACTTTTTTCATCATCATCATATAGTTCATTTAGGTTCGCATGTTCTATCGGAACATCAACTACGATAACTCCATCGTCGGTCGAGTCTGATGTTTCTTTTGCCTTGACGAAACTCAGTTTACCTTTTGATACATCCTCGAAATAGTGCTTAACACTTTTCTCTTCTCCATAGAAGTAGTCACTCCAGTCTTCCACATCTGTAACCAACTCAATATCCGTGAAGTTTACTAGAATTGCTAAATGGTTTAGAGTCTCTGAGATTGTGCTTCTGTTTTGCCATTCCTGTTCCAGAACAGGCTCTCTCTCCTTTTGTTCTTCGATTTCTTCGTCTTCACTGTCCGTATAGGATGAATCAACGCTATCCGTTGGCTCAGTGCTGACTTCTTCTGTCCCAAAGTAATTGCATGCAATGCAGTTTAATAAAAATAAAAACACAAGAAATGTGATTATTGCTCTTTTTCTCATGAAGTTCCTCCTATTTACAAATTAAGTATTCAGTTCACCCATTTTAACATATTTCTCCGTATTAATAAATCAACCTTGAAAAAATGAAAGAAATATTCTGTCTAAAGATATCACTTAAATATATTGACATATCACAACAAAGGTTACCATAGGCTGTAATTCTCTTTTTTTGTGATAGCAGTCATCATTATCTCTCTGGCCTTTTTGTTCTTTTTAACGATATCTTTGATAAGCTTCTTTGCTTCTTCTCTCTTTGTTTCGCCGTCAATCGGACAAAAGCTCTTCGATATAGGGAGGTTATATCTTTTTACAAACGAGATTATATGCTTTTCCTCCAAATATATAAACGGTCTAATCTGATGCACTTTCTGCCTGTCAAGATAAGTCATAGGTTTAAGCGCATTAAGTCTTCCTTCGTATATCAGACTGATAATAAAAGTTTCAAGCAAATCATCCCTGTGGTGCCCGAGAGCGACTTTGTTTGCTCCGTGCTTTTTTGCTTCGTTTATCAGCGCTCCTTTTCGAAGCTTCGCGCACAGCGAGCATGGATTCTTTTCGTCCCTTACATCAAATACAATCTTGGATATCTCAGTCTTTGCCACATGAAATTCGATACTTTTCTCGGCTGCAATTTCCTTGATTTCAGAAACATCAAACCCCTCGTTCCCGAGATCTACACACAATCCGAAAAACTCAAAGTTGACTTTTGAATAGTTTTTATATTCGGATAGAGCGTATAGCAGAGCAACGCTGTCTTTTCCTCCGGAGACTCCAACAGCGATTCTGTCCCCTTCTTCGATAAGTCCAAACTCATCGGACGCTTTTCTAATCGCACCTAAACACTTTTTCAACCGTGATAATTCCCTTCAAATTGAGTACTTGTTTATTATTCAAATAACCCCATTTATATAATCTGTCTCATTATATCAAAATAAATATTGCATGAATAGGTAAATTTCTGTAGAATAGAGATAACTTATTTGAAAGAGCAGGTAACATCTAATTGTCAAAAGTTTGGTCCTATATCTTAGTCTTTTTGGTATCAGCAGTACCGGTGATAGAGCTGCGTGGTGCGATACCTATGGGAATGAATCTTTGGGGTACTGAGCTTATCCCTACTTTTATTATCGCCGTTTTCGGTGCTTTTCTGCCCAGCCCTTTTATAATCCTAACAATAAAAAAGATAATCCATGTGCTGGAAAACAGCAAATATAAAATCTTTCAAAGATATGGTGCTTGGCTTCGCAAGAAAGGCGAAAAGGGAAGCAAAAAAGTAAACAAGGCAGACCAAAGCGAAAAAATCGCCGAGCTTCGTGCTTCGGACAGAAAACGAGATCATGTTAAAGCCGATATACTCGAAAGAAGGTCAAAGCAAGAGGGCGGCAGGTTTGGTGTTTGGAGCTTTATCGCACTTCTGATTTTTGTTTCGATACCTTTGCCCGGTACTGGTGTTTGGACAGGCTCAATCGCTGCCGGTATGCTGGATTTAAGGCTAAAGCAGGCTTTGCCGGCAATATTTATCGGAAATCTAATCGCTGGTATTATAATGACTTTTTTCAGCCATAGTCTAAATTTGATTTTTTAATAAATATTAAGTAATTATCATATATAAGGGTCACAGCAATATTATGCTGTGACCCTTTATTCTATATCATGTTTTTTTATTTATCAGTCATCCAGCTCTTTCGCCAGCTCGACAAGCTGGACAAACTGAGCTCTATATCCGTTTCTGTCTTCTCCCTTTGCTCCTCTGGCTCTTTCCAGAACATTGTAATAGCTTGCATCTCCCGCATATTCCGAATCTTTAAGCAGCATCGCAAACTCCGTTACAGCAGATGCGAAGACAAAATCGTTATCCGGATTGTCCGTATAGTCTCTCTGCCCTGCCATACGAGTTATCAGTCTGCTCGTATTCTCATCAGGATGCTTATATCTTGCTTTTACGTACAGCCAATCTTCCGGCATAGCGATTGGTTTTTCCTCTTTATCCTCATCATCACTGAACACCAAGTCATCGATGTCCTTGCTGATATTGTCGCTGTTTTGTAATACCAACTCATACATGACCGTTACACAATGTCCGGCACCCATTTCTCCCGCATCTTTCTTATCGTCGTTGAAGTCCTCGTCTTTCAATCTTCTGTTGTCATACCCGATAAGCCGATATTCTTTTACCGCATTCGGATTGAATTCCACTTGGATTTTTACATCTTTAGCGATTGTATAGAGTGTCGAGTTCAGCTCGCTGACAAGAACCTTTTTGGCTTCGAGCAGGGAATCGATGTACGCATAGTTTCCGTTTCCTTTGTCCGCCAAAGTCTCCATCTTATTGTCCTTTATGTTTCCTGTTCCGAATCCGAGAACGCTTAAGAAAACTCCGCTTTCCCTTTTTTCCTCTATCAGGTTTTCCAAGCCTCTTGTGCTTGAAACCCCAACATTGAAGTCGCCGTCCGTACACAGTATAACTCTGTTGTTCTGCCCATCCTTAAAATGCCTTTCCGCCAATCTGTATGCAGCTTTAATGCCCTCTCCTCCTGCTGTAGAGCCTCCTGCATACAAGCTGTCTAAAGCATCCTCAATCCTGTATTTATTATCGCCTCGGCATCCGTCCAAAACCACTCCGCTTGAACCTGCATATACGACTATGGAAACAGTATCGCTGCCCTTTAGATTGTCAGAAAGCATAAGCAGTGCCTTTTTCACCAAAGGCAGCTTATCAGGGTCATCCATGGAACCTGAAACATCGAGCAAGAACACGAGATTGCTGTCCAAAGTATCCGAAAGATCTATCTTTTCCGCTTGAACGGCAATTCTAGCCAAGGCTCTTCCATCGTTCCAAGGGCATGGAGCTATATCTACACCGATAGCAATCGGATCATCGCCGTACGGTCCATCATAGTCATAAGAGAAATAGTTTATGAACTCCTCCACTCTCACAGCATCATAATCAGGCATATATCCATCGAGAAGCATGCGTCTCACATTGCTGTATGATGCGGTATCAACATCCACAGAAAAAGTGGATAGCGGTCTGTCATCCGGTGTTAGAAATGTACTCTCTTCGAATTTGCCGTATTCCTCCCCTCTTTCCTCATAATACGCTCCTGTCGGTGCTTCTGCGGCATCAACGTAGTATTCTTCCTCCACATAATATACCTCTTCTTTTGCTTCAGCCGGCCTGACCCTTGCCGCACATCCAACAGCGGACAACAGCATTACCACACTCACTAAAATTATAATCGCTCTTTTCATAATCAGCCTCCTTAAATACCCTTATTTACTTATTAGACGATGCGTTGCTTGAAAAAGTTCCCAATTTATTATCCATTGTACAATTATACTATTTTTCATATTATCAGTGTATTAATTCGTATTTCAATCGCAATAATATTTTGTTACTATAATTGGATATTTATTACTGTTTTTAGGGTTTTGCTCTTTAAATGTTTTCAGAATAATTAAGATTTGATTATAGTATAAAAACAATCCACCATTGCTGGTGGATAAAATCATATAAACCATATTCTCTTTTAAAAACAAGACTATATCTTTTCCTTAATAATCCTTCCGCATTGCTTCTCCGCATACTCGACATATGCGTTGAACAGTCTATCTGCTATCGGGTGTTTTTCTCCTATAATAACATCATCGACCTGCGTTATCGGCAAAAGAAGCTTTGTGCAGGAGGTCAAAAACACTTCATCCGCATTATAGAATTCTTCGATGGACGAATGTTTTTCCACGATCTCGATACCGATTTTCGGGGCAATCTCTTCGATAATACACGTTCTCGATATGCCTTTTAGAATAAGCGGGCTTAGCGGTTCGGTATATACCACACCGTCTTTCACAAACCACGCACTGCTCGATGTACACTCAGCAGCATTTCCTTCACGCACCAGCAGCGCTTCAACACAGCCTTTTTCACTCGCTTTTTTCGCGGCAAGTATGTTCGGAAGTAGGTTTATACTCTTTATATCACATCTTCGCCATCTATCATCCGGCAAGGATATTATCTTCGCTCCAGCTTTTCTTCTTTCTTCAAAGCTCGGCTTTTCTCTGGCGACCAAATAGAAATTGCCTATCATACCATCCGGATATAAATGAGCTCTTTTTGCGGTTCCTCTGGTCATCTGAAAATACACTAAGATTTTAGAATAGGAAAGTTTAGCAATCGCTTCTTCAACTATATCCACAATCTGCTCTTTCGTATAAGGAGAATTTATCTCTATTGCTTCCATACTTCGAAAAAATCTATCCACATGCTTTTCAAGGTTAAAGGTTTTCCCGTTAAAGCACGAAAGCGCATCATATACGCCATCTCCAAAGTTGTTTCCCCTATCCTCCACCAGAGTTGTTGCCTCATCATAGTTCAAAAAATTCCCGTTATAAAAGGCAATTTCTTTCATCTCTTTTCCACCTGCATCTTTTTTTCTAAAGATTATAACACAAAAAGCAGGAGGTTGTTAGGCAATTTTATTCACGATGGGACATCCCCTTTGGTTTTCAAATATTTTATTTTTGTTGCATTCCCTCCTCTGATATGCCTTTCTGCCTTGTTATTCTCCATAACCTCACGGACTTTCTCAGCAGAGTCCTTACAAAGCTCCGGAAGCCTTTCGGACATATCTTTATGGACTGTTGATTTCGAAACGTTGAATTTTTTTGCGGCATTACGTACCGTCTTTTTGGTATCTATAATATATTCGGCAATGGACAATACCCTCTCCTCAATATACTCCTTCATCCCTTCTCAAGCCTCCTTAAAGCACGTTTAGTAATATGTATGTAAGCTGTTAGGCTTGTATGTTATGAATTCGACTTTTTCAGCTCTTGCTCCGAAAATGAAAAAACACCTCCACATATGCGGAGGTGAAAATATAGAAAATAGTAGAATGTGTACTAGAAACTATCCTTTGAATTCGGGTTGTTCAAAATCCCAAAACCTATAAGTATTACAATCGCTCCATTGACCATTCCGTTTATAAGCTGCACATCGAATTTAATACCCAAAATATCCGATAAAAACGCAATTACCAATGCCGCAAAGCTCGTCCAAACAACGGGGCTTTTCCATTTCTTTTGGTCCATCTTCTTTTACCTCGCTTTCTTTTTTTTCTCAATATTCATTTTCCTTATACAATCCAATCTATGATGAGCGGATTTTGTGGATTGTTCCACCCGTGCCATCCTCTCAACAAGCCCGTTATGTGCATCCATCTTCTTTTCGAGATATTTGATTTTTGTAAGTATCGTTCCTGCCAAGCTGCCCATAGAAAGAGCGTATACGACCATCTGTATCCAAAACTCCATACTCATCTTTACTTGCTCCATTCCTTCCAAGATCTCTTTTTATACCACCAGAAAGTCGGCCTTAAAGGATTGGTTTTTTTACGAATATCGAGATGAATGTTCTTGTCCGATCCAAGTCCGAAACCTCCGAACAAGATTCGAAGATTATCATCATCGTATATCGTTTTTGCAAGTTCATAGCAGGACATTGAGCCGCCTTTTACATGCACATCGACTGCCTTTCCGTAAAGGTGCTGGCTTCTTTTCGCACCACCAACCTTCATGTTGTGCCCAACTGACCTAAACCCTGAACGAATCATAAGTGGTTTATCTCCGATTCTTTCACGTACCCTCTCAAGCCTATCCATAACCGTCTGGATGTTCCCCCAATATTTATGGGGTATACCGTTCTTCTTGGTATACTTATCTGCTTTGCTGATAAAATCTTCAAAGCAAAAGTTCTTCGAACTCGGTTTGTTTTTATACAGCGCTTCAATAGCCGAAGAGATTATTTTCATAGTCTTTTCTCCGGCAATACCGTCTACGGTAATCTTAATTCGTCTTTGAAAACTCTTTAGGGCACGCAATGTATTAGGTCCGAACTTCCCATCCGCATCGATTCCATATCCAAGCTTGTTGAGCTTGTTTTGGAGATCCTTTACCTTCGCTCCCCTGCTGCCAATTTTTATCGTCATTTCTTCTTCCTCCATGCGTTAGTGATATTGTCTTTCTAAGAGACTATAGTGACTTCACTTTCACATGACTTTCAGTTTTTAAAGGAACCAAAAAAGACACCTTGGTGTCTTCACCCTCGTGTCTTTATCGAATAAACATTTCCATAATTCTAATTTTAGAGATTTTTTTACTCCAAAACCATCACAGCAGTGTTCTCAAATCCATAATCACCATCCCCGTATACTTCTTTATATTCCTCGAGCAAATAAGCATCAATAGCGGCTTTTTTGTCCTTCACATGTCTGAATTCGGCTTTTTCATATGCTCTTATCGCTCTCAGGTTACTCCCGGCCGGTCTTATAAGGAATTTCTTCATGTCCTGTTCCTTCTTTAAATACTCGATTAAAAGCTCGATAGCTTTTGTACCTCTCCCTTTTTCGCAGTACTTTTCGTCCCTCATCCAAATATCCAGTTCAGCTGCACTTGGTTTGAGGTGAAAGCACGAATAGCACATGCATCCAATCTCCTCTCCGTCCTCTTCGATAATCATCACGGCGCCTCTTTTTCTTCCGGATTTCTCAAAATAGTAGTCTTCAAAGTCCTCCACATACTCTTCCCAAGTATACTCTTGGCCTACTGTCCACTTTTTCTCGTTGTCCTGCTCTGCAATATTACAGTACCACTCATATGTTTTTTTTCGCTCATCAAGAGCAGCATGTCTTATGCTGATCATCTGCTTTTCTCCTTTCCTAAAGTTTATCCCCGCAGTACGGACAATAGCTATAGCTGTCAATAAAGCTTTTACCGCACTTTAAGCACTTCTTATATTCGACTTTGTCTTCGGAAAATATTTTTCGCATCCTCGAAAAGTCTAATTCCTCACTTTTTTTAATCTCTTCAAAATATTCTCTATCCAGTTCATATACACACCCGCATCTCAATTTTAAAAAGAATTTTCTGTCCCATTTGAATAAGGGTATAAAGAAGAAATGAAAAAACATAAACTGTTCAAAGAGGACGCTTCTCGTAAGTCCGCAACTCGGACAGACGACATTCGAAAACTCCTTTACTTCCCTTTGCTTGCTCTCGATTCCGAAAATTCCGATAAACATATTTCTTCTCCTTCTAACAAGCCTATTATATACAAAAACTATACTAAAATGCTATACATCTTTTTTTCAGCATTTATGGATTTGAATGTGATTTCATGGTATTATAGAGTTTACTTAAACTAAGATTTCATAAGTAATATATCGGAGGAATAACTATGGAAACCATTCAAGATAGAATAAAAAAGTTAAAGGAAAAGCAGAATGCAATAATTTTAGCGCATTTCTACCAGCCCGGAGATGTACAGGACATCGCCGATATGGTCGGGGATTCATACGGGCTTGCGAAAAAATCCGCCGAGAACAAAGCGGATGTTATCATTTTCTGCGGAGTTAAATTCATGGCGGAGAGTGCAAAAATCTTAAGCCCTGAAAAGACAGTAATCCTTCCTGCGATGGATGCAGGGTGTCCGATGGCGGATATGGTCACAGCGGAGGATGTTATTAAGCTCAAAGAGCAATACCCTAAAGCTGCATTCGTATGCTATGTCAACACATCAGCAGAAGTCAAGGCGGAATGTGATGTTTGCTGTACTTCATCGAATGCTGTGAATATCGTGAGAACTTTGGAGCAGCAGCAGATCGTCTTTTTGCCGGACGCTAATCTCGCAAGCTTTGTAGCAAAGCAATGTCCGGAAAAGGAAGTAATCGCATATAACGGATATTGTATCGTGCACAAAAGAATCACACCGGAAGAGGTTTTGGAAGTAAAAGCGCTGCATCCGGATGCTCCTTTCTTAGTACATCCAGAATGCACAAAAGAGGTTGTGGCTTTGGCGGATTTTGTCGGAAGCACAGCACAGATTATCAAGCACGCAACGGAATCCGAATCGCAAAAACTGATAATCGGAACTGAAGAAGGAATTCTGCACAAGTTAAGACAGGAAAATCCGAATAAGGATTTCATCATAGCATCCAACAGATTTGTCTGTGCGAATATGAAGAAGAACAGCTTGCAGCACGTCTTAAAGGCTCTTGAGGATTTGGATGCAGGAATAAGCGAAAATATAATCGAGCTCGATGAAGATATTATCAAGCGGGCGGCAAGAAGCCTTGATAAAATGCTTGAGATCGGCGGATGATTTAAGCATAAGGAAAACATATGAGAAGATATTTATTCAATGAGGAGTTGAGCAGTTTTGAAGTGCACGAGATCGATGTTGCTATAATAGGCAGCGGAATCGCAGGTCTTTATGCTGCGTATAATCTCACCCCTTCGAACTCATGCGTGATTTTCACAAAGGAGGACACCGACACCAGCGCATCTTGGCTTGCGCAGGGCGGTATCGCCGTCGTAATCGAAAGCGATGATAAGTTCGAGTATCATTTCAAGGATACGATTAAAGCCGGAGCAGGACTTTGCAACGAAGATGCCGTGCATACCATAGTCGAAGAAGGCCCTTGGGATATCAACAAGTTGATTTCGCTCGGCATTAATTTCGATATGGATGACACCGGCAGATTGATGGTAACTATGGAGGGCGGACACGGAAAGCGCAGGATTCTGCATAGCGGAGGAGATGCCACCGGTCGGGAGATTGTCAGGATATTAAAGCACCTTGTCAGCGAAAGAGATAATGTCGAGCTGTTGGAGAATTTTTTTGCTGTAGATATCGTAACTGATGAAGGAAGAGTATCCGGAATCGTAGCTTTTAAAAACGGATGGCATTTTTTCAAGACAAATCATGTTATCATTGCGGCAGGCGGTATGGGGCAGGTTTACAGATATACAACGAATCCCATGGTAGCCACAGGTGATGGTATCGCTATGGCAAAACGTGCCGGGGCGAATCTAAAGAACATGGAGTTTATACAGTTCCACCCTACGGGCTTTTACAGCGAAGAGAACAGAAACAAGCAGTGTTTCTTGATCTCCGAGGCAGTGCGCGGAGAAGGCGGATTGCTTTATAACGACAAGGGCGAAAGATTTATGGTGGGCAGACACGAATTAAACGAACTAGCGCCGAGAGACATAGTCGCGAGAGAAAATTTCCGTGAAATCGAAAACCAAGCTTCGCCTTTTGTTCGATTGGATATCTCGTTTAAGGGTAAGGAATATTTGGAGAAGCGTTTCCCGACGATATATAATAAATGCTTGGAAAACGGTATCGATATTTCAAAGGACTATATCCCGGTAGGTCCGGCACAGCATTACATCATGGGAGGAATCGAAACGGATTTATGGGGGAACACCAATATCAAAGGGCTGTATGCTTGCGGAGAAGCAGCATGCACGGGAGTACACGGAGCAAACAGGCTCGCCAGCAATTCGACACTCGAGTGTCTTGTTTTCGGCAGACGAAGTGCCACATCAGTGAACGATAAAATCAGTGAAGGGTCAGCACGTATTCCGTCAATTCCTGCATATAAGTGTTTAAAAAGCGATATCAATATTACCGAGGAAAAAAATAATCTCAAAGGTATCATGATAAAATACGGCGGGATAGTCCGAGCTGGTAAATATCTGAAAGAAGGATTGGCGAAAGTTGAAGCAATCCTGAAAAAGCTCGAAGAATTGGAATATAACAGTGTTCAAATGATGGAGCTTTATAATATGGCTGTAGTTTCAAAAAACATATTGGAAGCCGCAGAGAAAAGGAAAGAATCCGTTGGGGCTCATTATAGGGAGGATTAGATGATTGATAAGGATATTTTAAACGATTTTATCAAGCGTTCATTCGCAGAAGACATCGGCACTGGTGATATAACGACATTATGCACCGTTCCGGAAGGCACGAAAATCTCCGGCAGATTTATCGCTAAGGAGTCCGGAATAATATGCGGTCTTAAAATCGCAGAATCGGTATTCAATTATTCAGACAGTGATATCACTTTTGAATATAACTTTTCAGACGGTGATATGGTTCAAAAAGGAGATATAATTGCAACCCTAAAGGGTGATGCTGCAAGTGTTCTCACTGCGGAAAGGCTTGCATTAAACTTGATGCAAAGACTTTCGGGGATTGCGACCAACACACACGAAGCGTCTGAGGAGATAAAAGGATATAAGGCAAAGATTGCAGACACGAGAAAAACCACTCCGGGCTTAAGGGTTTTTGAAAAATATGCTGTAAAGACCGGAGGCGGTTCGAACCACAGGTTTAACCTTGCTGACGGAATATTGATAAAGGATAATCATATAAAATCGGCAGGAAGCATCACTAACGCTATCAGAGCAGCAAAAACAAACGCTCCGCATACGCTTAAAATCGAAGTTGAGGTCGAAAGCTTGGAGCAGCTCAAAGAAGCTTTGAGTGAAGGAGCGGATATCGTTATGCTCGACAATATGGACAACGGAACAATGAAAAAAGCTGTCGAAATCACAGACGGCAAGGCGATTCTTGAAGCTTCCGGCAATATGGGCGAAAAGAACTTAGCTGATGTTGCGGCAACGGGAATCGATATAATATCCATCGGGGCTTTGACCCATTCGGTAAAAGCTTTGGACATAAGTTTAAAATTTGATTAAGTTAAGAAAGAATGAGGAGAGAAAAATGATAGAAAAAACATTTCAGATGACAAAAGGCGAAGAAAAAACGATCGAAAGAATCATAGCTGATGAGCATATAAATTATAATCACATGATATTGCCGAAGGGTGACAGCTTGCCTCTGCATTATTCAAACTCCAATGTATACATGACTGTTGTTCGTGGACGTGTATCCATCGGACTCGATGACCAAGAAATGCACGAATATGATTTCGGAACAATTATAAATATTCCTAACGGCATAAAGATGAATGTTACCAATAAGCATGACGACACTTTAGAGCTTATCGTGGTAAAATCTCCGGCACCGGCACAATAGTATGGAAGCAGAATTCGATACTGAAAAGCTGTTTTGGATCTTTGAGCCAAAAAATTATTCGATATCAAAAGAGGAGATTAGAATCACAACAGAACCCAATACCGACTTTTGGCAAAGAACGTATTATGGGTTTAGGAATGATAATGCTCATTCAATATTGTTAAAAACAGATGAGAAATTCTTTTCTTTTATAGTAAAGGCTTCTTTTGATTATAAGAACATGTATGACCAATGCGGCATAGTCATCTACCAAAACAGCGATAATTGGGTAAAAGCTTCTGTCGAATATGAAAACGACAGCTTCCAGCGGCTCGGCAGCGTGGTCACAAACAACGGATATTCCGATTGGGCAACCACGGATATCAATTCTAGTATAGCACAAGTATATTACAGGCTCAGTCGAAGGAAGAGCGACTTTCTT
>Ga0180436_10000580_pt1 | contig 37442 bp, 59 predicted proteins | sample SS_ome_2_FD_132434 | JGI IMG/M metagenome (GOLD analysis project Ga0180436, IMG submission 132434) | Hypersaline lake sediment archaeal communities from the Salton Sea, California, USA - SS_3_S_2 metaG | ecosystem: Environmental > Aquatic > Non-marine Saline and Alkaline > Hypersaline >... | reverse complement strand
GCAGCCCTTTGAAAAGGAATTCGGTGCCATTATGACCACGTATGAAGTCAATACCAACTTGGTATTTAGACTTAAGCCATGGCACCATTTCGATAGCACTTTTCAATTCTGCATGAAAAGAATCTTTAATCGAGTTTTGAATTTCACGACAACAAAGGATCTTTATCTTTTCAGTAGCACCATAAACCGCAGCCATAATAGCAAAGCCTTTCGACTTTCCTGAACCCCTACCACCATAAGCACATCGGTATCTAACACTACCTCTAGGCTTCGCAAATATATTGCAAAGCTTAGGGGGTAGTTTAATATTCACTTCATTCATTTGTTGATTCTTTATTGTCTTCAAATTCAGCAGGGATGATATTGACTGTCGTAGGAGCTAAAGAACCATCACTTGAATGGCCTATTTCAGACTTTTCTGCCCAACCACAAAGGTTTTTCAAGCAAAATATAAGCATCTTTACATTGCCGCTTTGCGCTTTGTTTATTGCTACCTGTACTAGCTTAAGTCGTGTCTGTACCATAAAACGTTCTCGATAATCGACAAAACCAGTCTTATATTCCTTTTTAATATATCTCTCTATCGTGCGCTCATTAACTTCCAAATAAGCAGCGCAATCCTTTAGAGTAGGATACAAACGGCAAAGCTTTTCAAGCTCCTTTATCTTTTTTTCTGTCATCTTTGACGGTCTAGCCATGCTACCCCCATATAAGCCAGCCAATAACAGCACCAATTGAACTGAACAATACAATAAAAAAGATAAGACAAACTATTACTAATCTTTGGATAGAACTTTCATCCATTATAACTCTCCTTGGTATTTATCTGGAATTATAACAGAAATGTGCGGTGCGGTCTAGTTTTTCACTAAAGGGATAACATTATCTTTCGTTCGATCTGCAACAACCATGATTTCCATTTTTGTATGTGTTGTGACTGCATTTTTTGCAATTACCTCTATATTCGATCTAAAGATGATAGCTTTACCACAATTATCACATACCGCAGTTCTTATAACTTTTCCTGATTGTATTCCTGAAATTGTTGTTGCGCTTAAGCAGCGAGGGCATTTGATCCTAGTTGTTATATTAATGCTTTTCTGGTGTTCTTTTACTCTCTTCCTTTTCTGCCTATATACATCGATTTTGTCACAGATAAAGATACCTGCTAAAGACCATCCGACTAGCCCGAATACAATTATAAAAAATGGAATTGTCATGACTTTTCCTCTAGCATCTTTTTTAAATCAAAAAGTCCTTTTCTAAATAGGTGAGCTATTTGATCTCTTTCGCTTTGGGTTAAGAGATGATCTCGTTTAACACCGGACAACAAAGGCAATATTCTACTCTCATAGAAGTCTATACGCTCCCTAGCTTTTCTTTGGTTAGGTGTGAGTCTAACCTTTTGGTGTGGCCATACACAGTCACCACGTCCGCAATAAGGGGTTCTAATGGTTGGATTGCACTTGCACATTATTTATTCCTTACTCTCTTCAAAATTTAATATGGGGTACTCTCTGCCTGTTACTTGAGATACACCGCATTCAGGACATTGGTATATGTACGTAGGTTGTTCCTTTTTTATTGGATCTCCATTAGTACCACCCACTAGCCGAGGTTTGGCATTACACTTTTCACAAACAAGCCTTGTTAAGACGGGTTTTGCCGGAACTTTTTTTTCTTTGATGGTCATTATAATCCCTTTTTAGATGTATCAAATATGTTACTCTTATCACAGATCTCTTAACACCTTCAGCCTAAGATAAGTATCCAATCTCATAATATGTTTTCCCGATTCATACCTTAATAATTGCTGTCTGGAAATTTGCAATAATTCGGCAACTTTTACCTTTGAACCATACTTTTTGACTACGAGTCTGAGCATATTTTTTTGGATAGTTGATGCGCTATCTCTGTATTCAAACATCATTATTAATCAATCCTGTAGGCTCTTTTCCATTTGGAGTTACACCCATAACTTTTGTCATTAACTCCCAAGCATGCTCCAATATAACTATTTGCCAGTCTTCTAAAGTGCCTTCTGCTGTTTCATCATCCAATATATTTTTGCACATCAGTATCCATGCTTTAAATAGATCTGTTTTGCTTGGTGGCTTTCCACCATTGTTACCGTCAAAACCATACATAGCTTGCTGGTAAGAACCATCAGAAGGATATAGCATCGATAGATGTATGAAAGAATCACAGCCACCTTGTGATGCTTTGATTTCAGATTCATCGAATTCACCTGCTTCTGGTATCAGAGTGTATCTACATTTATATTTCTGTGTCATAATTATTTTCCTATGCTATAAGTATAGAGCAAGCCTTACCTGCTCAAAATTTGGTGATTAGGAATATCCTAGAATGGCTTGCATTATCTATTTTTTGCTTCTTCAGATCTTCTCTTAATCTCGTCTAAAGCTTGTTTTTCATCTATATTATCAACTCCTAATCATCAAACACAAATTCTGTATTGCAAAAAGCGTTTATAGTATTAATGATTATATTTGATTCATCTGTTGTTATGTTTTCTTTAAAATCCTTATTCCAAGTAAAATTAATGCCATTGGATTTGCCAAGATAAATACATTGGCTAAACACTCTATCAATCATGGAATTACATTCTTTTATATATGATTCATAACCATGCATATAATAAAGATCTTTTCTTTTAATTGTCTTCATTATCAAAAATCTCCTTTTCTATCTTTTGATCCTTGGGACACTCGATGCCTAAGAGTATCTGATTTCCTTTTTTTTTCTTTAAAATGATCGTGATGTTTTCACCTATCTTAACCATTTGATCTATCTTTAGGTTTGTCCATAGCATTTGCATGCTCTCCTATGCGTCTGGAAAGAATTTTCTATCAAAAATCTTTAATTTAATATCTTTTTTAGGGATCATGATCCAATACATATTTGCTTCGTCTACTGTTTCAGTAATAGATGGAAAAGCTTCATAACCGAAAAAACTTTCATACCCTAATTTATTTTTCCAATACTGCTTTACTGACCAAGGAATATCTTTCTTTTGAGTGTTATGCCTAAAACCTAGAACAAACATATCTTCATATTCAAATTCTTGAATACTTATCATGTCATTAGAATAAAAACCTCTCACACATCTGGGGTTTTTATCTCTTTCTATTAACTGCAACTTAAAATCTGTTGTTTGATTTACTAAAGGATCATCGTATCTTGAATTTTTTGCCTTGTTTTTATGAACACTTTTTTCATATCGCCTAAGTGCTCTATTTTTTTTAATCATTAAAAAATCTCCTTTATCTGATCCAACGATGTTACTACATGCACTATCACACCATGCCTATAAGCCTCCTGATGCCATTTAATCTGATGCTCTGATAATTTTCCTTCAGGTCTTTTGATCTCGATATAATGAGTAACACCATCCTTAACCGCACAGATATCAGGGATACCTTTGTTAGGATTTTTACCCCTACCCCTTCCACCTGTCCGAGCACCTTCTGTCAAGTTCTTCCATACCATATACCCTTTAGCTTTGAGATATTTCATAATAGCTTTCTGTATATCTGTTTCTAACACACCGCACCTCTTTTTTTTAATTTGAGGCTACAGTATCAAAAAAATGAGCAACGCACGAGTGATCTAGTGGCAGGATGTGTGTGCAGATAAAGGAGGGAGTGAACAGGTAGGCTTTTGACGTGCGTTTTTTTTGCTCTAGTTTGTTGTTTTTTCTAATTGCTTTTTTAAAAAAATGAGATCTTTTTCAATTTTTTCTATTAAAGTAGGCAGCATTTCGATTTTCTTGATCTAGCTTTGGCATTTATCATCCTTTTGATGCGATGTTATCAAGTATAATTTTGCGCTTTTTATATATCTCTTCTTCTTTGTTTTTGAGCTTTAAACATCTTTTGCAATCAACTTCGTCCCAGAATTCAGTATACCTTGAAACCCATACTGCACCACAAAGACCGGCTTTTCCTGCTTGTGTAGATGAATCGAAAGTCTTATCAAGCATGTGTGTTTTCATTTTCATCCCCCTCTTTATCTGCCAACACTTCGACCAATATTTTTTTCATACCATTCAGTTCATCATTAGTCTTTGCTAGTTCGATTTTCTTCTTAAAATCATTTACCGACAAGGCTGTTTTTTGCGATAAAGCGTCCTCTTTTATCATCGAAGCAGTACCCAAAAGAGTAAGGCATTCATTCCTTAGCGCAATGGTCTCTGCTTCACTTGCTAGCTGTTCTTTCATATGATCTTTAATAGTATTGGGCTTGAATATCTGAGAGGGTTCAGCTTCGCCTTTTTTGATCAACTGATACAGATTACTTAATGCCTTTAATTGTTGTGGTTGTATCTGTCCTATTGATTCTATATTCAGATACTTTGTAAGTTGCTCAACGACAACTCCGACTCCCTTGAAAGCATCGGCCATCTGTTCGATTTTTTTCTTGAGATCAGAAGGGTGCGGTTGTTGTTGAGGCGGTTGTTGTTTGTTTATCGGTTCGTATTTAATTTCATGTACCTCTTTATCGGGTTCGGCCATGTCTTCTGTCGGTATGCAGAATATTTGGATTAGAGCGTATTTGTGAGAGATTGAAGCACACTTGTTGTATCCCTTGTCTCCATAGTCTACCCCCTCTCCCATTGTAATGGTTGTTACACAGCTGCCATCGACGGTATAGAAAGTATATTCATACTTAGCTTTTATGTGAGTGCCTTTTCCACCACGTCCACTAGTTATCTCTTTTTCTGATGCTTCTAAGATCGTAGAAGTGGTGAATACTTGATGCCTTGCCATAGCTGAATGCACAGCATTGTATACATCATCAATACCTCTAAAGTTGAATCTCTGCTGTTGGTTTATCTGGTTCTTTCCAACTGCGCTAAGATCTTCCATTACCTTTGAAATGCGCTCATATATCAAAGGGGTCTTTTTTTCTTCATTATTCATAGTACGTTCCTCATTACTATATATATAGTGTAATAATTTTTGAGAGTGATTTTATACTATATATATAGCTTATTGTAAATAGTAAAAAAATAGATGTACTTAAAGTATATTCTTTCATTGATGAAAATGTACTAAAAATTATTTATGCGAATTTTAGTTACGTAGCAAAAATATTTTAGTTACGTAGCTAAAATTTTGTATAAATAATGAGAAATTTTATACTGAATTGACATGTTTTTGATTTCTAAATTTTGATACCATGTAATTCCAGTTTTCGGGGTGAAAACGAAAGCCCTTGGAAGCAATATCAGTGATCTCAGCTTTAAGAAAATCTAAGAACTCTGTTGGCCCCTGTTCCCCAAATTCGTCCATCAGCTTTCGGACCTCATCGTTGAGAGAGATGTAATCGAGGTAGTTGCTGCCTTTCTTTTGAAAGAGATACCTTTCAAACATGATAGCATTAGTGAATTTTTTTGACTGGCTGGCTGGATGATTTTTTTCCTTTTTACATACATACATTTTAGATTCTTTTTTATTCTTCTTTTTATACTCTTTTTGTTGGTTGTGAATATCTGAATTAGCACTAGTATTTTCAGTATCTTCTGAAATGGTGTCAGTACTATTTTGACCTGACTCAGTACTATTTTGACCTGACTCAGTACTATTTTGACCTGACTCAGTACTATTTTGACCTGACTCAGTACTATTTTGACCTGACTTGCGATAGTCGTTTATGGCTTTGATAGAAGGAGACATTAGGTAATATTTCTCATCAGGGATCTTATCGGGGTTCTTTTGAAAGAACTCTTGAGCAACACTATCTTTCCAGTAGTAGCAATGAGGGAAGTGATAGACTACCGAAATAAGCGAATTTGATTTTGGATTTTCATGAAATGAAACAAGCTCCTTAACAAGCATATTCTTTTCAATCAGAACAGCCTCACACTTTCTTATTGTTGCCTTACTAAGCTTCAGAGCTCTAGCTATAGCTTCAGTTTTAGGATTGTCTTCAGGATGAAGAGATCTTAGATAAGTCCAAAGCGTGAATTCTTGAGCGGTCAAACCCATCTTATAAACGAAATTAGGAACCATCGAAAATGGGATGCCTGATTTTATTGCCGCATGACAATTATCTATAGACATCTTTTCTATATGAGAAAAGACTTGAGTGACATTTTTTGCGTTGTTTGAATTTTTTTTGTTTTTTTTGACAGGTAGTTTTGTAATTTTTGACATTTTCCGCTTCCCTTTCTGCTCTGAATAAGCTATTGAAAGCGCATCTGGGTTCATACAGATGACGCTTTTATATGGGCAGTAAGAAGTACCAATTTTTTTCTGCCCTCAAAGTCACAAAAACATATACCCCAACCTTCCAAAAGTAAAATAAAAATTAGTAAATTGTGAAAAAAAATATACTTTGCCTAAAGGTAAAAATGATCTTTGGCTTTTCCAGAAAGCACTTGCTGGCAAGTTCCAAATAAGTTAGTACATTTTTTAATAGTTGCTGGATCTGCGACTGTTTCTTAAGTTAGTAAGCTTATGTCAAATTTTGACGTAAGCTTTCTATACATAAAAGCTATAGAGAAAAGTACATGACAATTAATATTGACATAAAATCAGAAGACATCAATAAATATATAAGCGAAGAAATAATAAAATCATCTTTAGGAAAAGAATTTAAGCAGATTCTTGATAGAGAGATAAGAGACTTTGGTTGGCAAAAGGCTGTCAAAAAAGTTGTTAATGAAGAAATATGTCATCTATTAAGACAATATTTAAAGACACAACAAGTCCAAGATCAGCTTAGAGAAAAGATTGCAACACAACTAAATTATAAGACACTATGGGATCTATCTAATAAAGCAATTGAAAGACTTTTGTTAGAGGGTGATTAAAGAACCCTCCGAAGAGGGATAGGTAGGCTAGTTATAACCGCACTAAGAGTTTATTGGCTAGAAATACGTAGATCAACATAATAAAGAATATGTGTGAAAATTGAAAAAAAATCTAATTTCATGCCTTTTTTATTGCCTCAACAAATAGATCGATTACAGATGTACTGATAGTACATTAAACAAAAAAACGAGTCATCTATTTTAAGATCACTCGTTTGTTTTTACATACGCAGAAATGAAAGGATATCTATTATTCTATTATATCAACTTTACAAAAACTAAATAAAGTTAATATTTTAATTTCTTGATACCCTTGGTATTATAGCACCCTATAATAATCAACAGACATACTAGGAGGCCACAAATGGCTATTCACGAAGAAGTAAAAGAAGCGGTTGGAAATGTTAACTATAAAATCGGTGGTGAATACTCAGCTATTCATTTTGCGCATGTTTTAGACGATGCGAGACAAAATGTTAAGATCGTTAATTCTAACCTTATCCGTGGCAATGATCGATTACAAGGTATGCTTGATCACGCTACAGGAAAAATGGTTAAAGGTCTTGTAGAAATGGATATGGAAGAATCAAAGTCACTTGTTAAGTTGGACTCTGGAATAGATCCAATTTCTCAAGGTCATCACTTAGCATCTGGATATCATCAGGTTAACCAGATCCTTCCTAATCTTGTAACTCAGTATAACGGCCTTGCTACTCAAGTAAGCCAACTTACTGATCTAGTCACTAAGATGGCTACAAAAGGATAATCAATGGCCGATAGCAAAAATCGGCCAGCTAGTGAAGCTCATTTAGATGCAATGAAGCTGGTCGAAAAAACAAATAACATGCGAATTAAAAATCATAAAAAGATGATGAATCTAATAAAGGAATCATCAGAGATAGAATTAGACTTTATGAAACAAATGAAAGAATTTATGTCTGATTCAGACCAAAAAAAAATCAGTGAGCAAAAAGAACATGACCGAGAAGACGATATTTGTTGAAGAATGTTTTGATGAACTCATGACTGCCCTTACAGCAGAAATAAAGTCAATGGAAAACGCAGAAATAGAAGCAGACTTAGACCCTCGTGAATATGAGGCAAAAATAAGACTTATAAAACAAGCACAGAAGTTCTATAAGCTTGGAGTGAATAAACAGATCCCAGAAGAGTGGCAGAAAGCGTATATGGGTCTATACAAAGACTATTTAAAGAAAAAAGATCCAGACTATGAGACCTACCTAACACTTAAAAGAAAATTCGATTGAAAAAAAAATATCATACATATATAAGGATACCGCCTCGGCTTTTTTAAGATGTTAAAATCACCTTATTAAGATTAGGCAGCACGTCGAGGCAACAAACCGCGCACATAAATTTGTAGTAAAATGGACGAATTTAATCTCTAATTGTGTGCGGTTTGCAATAAAACGCCCTATTAATAGTATCAATAGGGCTAACGAGTAAATTTTGATTAATGAAATAATGTATTCGATTTTCAATGAATACTATAGCATTCAGTCTTTTTGCTCAAGATGAAAACTTCCCTGTGAATTACTATCGGTTTCAAACTTTCCAGTGACAGGTGAATAGGTGTAATAGTAAACCTTGTCCTCATCTGGCTTGAAAGTATAGTACCTCAGCATCATGACTTCTTTATTATCGCACTGATAATCAGCAATGAAATTCTGAGTAATACCACCATTTGGACCTTTGGTCGTGAAATGCTGCTCCCTAGCGCATGTATGACCGGAATTAGAAAGCACGATATTATCATGCTTAGAAAGTAGCTCATTCCTAATATTGCGAGTATCCCAATTATCATGAGTAGCAAGAATGATTTTCTTATCATGATACTTAGAAGCGATTTCATTTCCAAACTTAATACCTTCTGGCTGGTACTTGTTGTACTGCGTGTACGCTTCTAACTGCAAAAAGATATAGGTCTCTGCACCCATATTAATCTTAATGTAGTTGTTTTGATTACCTGTCTTTCCAGCGCCCCCCCATAATTCACCATGAGATTTCTCCCAATAAGAAATAGGAAAGTATCTATTAAATGATGCAGGATCATCGTGATTGCCAACTACAGGCATCCAGGCTACAGTACCATCTAGCTTGTACCATGCCTCTGTACCTCGGTTCCATTCAGTATGGCTATTCCAGTTTTCAGTGATATCACCCAGACCTTGCACCATTTGGATGTTAAGCCTTTCTTTATTTGCCTTAATCCAATCAAATGATTTGAGCATATGACTGAAAGGAGCTTTGCTCCAATTAGCTGTATAGTGCTGAGTGTCAGGAATGACAACGAGTGTCCAGTCTTTTGCTTTTTGCTTAGGGGGATCTTTGCAAGGATCACCACAAGCGGAAAATGGGATTAACAAAAATACTAGTGTGATTAACCAAAGTTTCATACTGTCCTCCGTGAAAAAACTATTGGTTTTCGATTTTACCCTCGATCCGTGAGAGTCGTTGAATAATATCATCCAACTTATGATGAACGTCCTTGTTATCAACTTTTAAGGCCGCAATATCATCTATATTGTGTTTAACATCAGCATGTGCAGACATAAGCCAGCCTATAGCAGTTGCTATAATTGCTATGCTAGACATCGGAAGTAGTGTGCTTGATGTTATCTTTTTTATTTTTTCTACCACTTTTTTTCTCCTTTTTTTTATCAAAGACTTCACCACTACATTTTAAACAAGGGTAGCTGGAAAGTATAAATTTTAATCTCTCAAGTTGCTTCTTTTTAAAAAACTTTCGAGGTTCTTTATAATTTGCTAAAATCGTTTTGTTGCACTTTATACATTTAATTGTCTGCATAGCAATGTCTTATATTGGGATTTAGAAAAAAATTAGCAAAATTATGTAGAGAACGCAATCGAATTGCAAAAAAATGACAGTGAGAAAAAAGGAGAGTTAATAATTTCTAAACTCACTGCCACCGAGTCATTTCAGGATGGTCTTACTATAAAAAAAGGATCTAGTCTTTTGTAAAAACCAGATCCAACAAAACTTTAAGCAAAAACTTTCAGCTACCAAATGAGGGTTGGTAGTATTTAATCCATTCTATCTCTAATCTCTTTCATTTCTCTCTCATTTCTCTCAGCTTTTTCATGCGCTCTATCGCATATTTCTCTGGCTTCTTTCTCGATAACCCGATCACTGACAGTGTCACCTCTCGATCTATATGCCTTCTCTAGGCCGTCTTTTATGATCTCACAATCATCTTTAGTAATGTCTTCTTCAATAAGCTTTAGGACCCATTTAACAACCCTTTTTAGGGTGGTTGATCGGTGTGTGGCAAAGGTATCATTTCTCACAGTAAGAGACATACCGTGAATCTTAAACCCTTGACGCTCTAATTCTTTTTGTTTCATAAGTTTTAGTTCAAAAAACCATCTAGGGTGTGCCAAAAGAAGCTTAGTACCGTCTTTCATGTCTATATAGACTTCTCTATTGTTCTTTAGATCAATAGCTAGATCGATCTCACCTACAAGCTGAGGTCCATAATCCAACCGAGTGACACACATCTCGCCATCATGAAAGTACTCTTCAATATCAGGGTGATCACGAATAAGCTTGTCGCATGGATTCGGGCATATGCCGTACATCTCACATCTAAGATCTGCTGACGATGCTTGAAAAGATAGTAATAAAGTAAGTAATAATAATTTTTTCATTAAATTTCCCTTCTAAATCTAACACCTGTTTTTTCTCTAATATATGTAAGTGTTGGTTCGATATCAGAACCTCTGAAATCACTTGCCTTGAAACTCTCTTTACTAAGAATCACACCGATAGAGGCTTTCCAGTCCCAAGAGAACACCATGAACGTTGGGCATTCTTTATCCTTTACATCGCATGATCGGCCATTACTTTGAACCATAGGCCATATGAATTTTATTGCACCATTAAGCTTGGCTTTAGATTTAAACCCATGCTCAATAAGACATACCCCCTCATGTGCCTTCAAATGGTCCATAGGTATATATTTAACAAAATCATGACATGGATTCTTATCGGATGATCCATAAACCGCACTGGTTAATAACAACCACACAAAAAAATATTTCATCTATTCATCTCCTTCTATGGCATACATCTCCTTTAACCAGCTTATAAAAGAAGTTATTTGTTCAACTGATTCAAGTCTTCCGCTGCATATGACTGCGCTATTAGTTTGTATTTGCGCAGAAAAGGTATAGTTTTCACCTTCCGACTCGAATGACAACTTTCCTTTGAGATCATTCGATTCTCGATCAAAAGCACGAGCTTTCTCACTACACTGTTCAATTTCATCAAAGATTTTCTTTATTTTATCCATTATTTTTCTCCTTTTTTTTATCTAATTTTTTGGCAATTCTTAATAGTATTGCCGATATCTGATCAATCACTTTTTTTAAGTTCGTTAGATACCTCCCCCCTAAAGTCTGGGTCTTTTAATATCATTGCCATAAGCAATGCTTTCAAGCATGATTTACATAGCTGAAAACCCGGTGCTTGGACAAGAGGTTCTTTTAGATGTGAAACTCCGCAATAACTACAATTCATAATTAACCCTTTTTATATATGTGAAAACCTATATAGATTTCCTATAATATATATAGCAATATTCTATCCATAAACGTAGTGTATCCGCACTCTATTATCAACAGCAAAGCTGCTATACAAGCCCCATTTTTTATGTTTGCTAAAAGCTATTGATTTTGTTACACCTATTTTACTTTTTTTATCAATACGAAATGTGGATAAGCGTGTTGGTAAAGTTAGGTGTTGAAGACTGTATTTGCCTACCATTGGGTAGGCATCTTAAAAAAAGAAGGAGTGACCAAAATGAATGAAATGCATGAAATAGATGCTATGGAAAGAGATATAGATGAGTGCGGTTCTAAGCAAGAAGAAACAGAAACTAAAGAAGTTGTTGAAGAGAGCAAAGCAAAAAGAACAACACCGAACTATTATATCGCAAATGTGATTGAAGAGTTTTCAAGTAAAAAAGAATTAAAAAAACATCTTTCCACTTTAGACAAAGAAGCTTTGGAGGGTTTGTCGATAATAAAAGGGAAAGAGGTTGGATACAGACCTGTTGAAAGGGTCGAGTATGATATAGACGATTGATTAATTGCCTCTTGTTGTTTATTCTAGGCCAATAACAAAATAAAAAAAAGAGGCTTACAAATGACAACAAGAGATCTTGACAAAGTTAATCACGAGTATTTAAAAAAAATAAACTCAATTATACTGGCAAAGCTAAATAACCCACGCCTAACACTTCCAGACATGACTGATCACATAAAAAGCTACAACAAGAATAAATTTCTATCACCGAACCAACAGTTAGAAATTGACAATATAATTGAACATCACAAAATCAAATGGTAAGTTTATAATGGTCCTACAAATGGTTATTAACAATATGCTGGACACGACTATCAATTGTTGATCTATTTGAATACTTATAGGACCATCCTATACTTGAAATAAGAATTACAAGATGGTACTGTGCTTGCGTAGCTCTGATTATCAACTAACGGATCTATGCAAGCTTTTTTTTGGTTTTTTGAGCTGCGACCTTACACCGCACTATCTTTAATGGAAGTTGTAACGAACGACATTTTAGGCCTAAGTGCGGTTCCATATATATGTCGCTCTTTGTCTTTTATATCAGCAGAGAAATATTTGACTTCCCTTGAGCGACTCTTATGCCGTTCTTTTTTATTCATAATAGTACCTAGAAATACAAAAGTTATGTTGGAACGGCTCTTTTTGTTTGCTGTCTATTATCTTAATCTATACAATATCTGCAATTTCACTAATATAGGACAATATTTATGAATAAAAATATCATCGTCAAGGTTGTTGCTCATACTGTCATCCCGTTATCTGATATTAGGCCATTTCAAGGTGATTTGAAGAAATTATCAAAAACAAATTTTAACAAACTAAGGGGAGAAATTTTAGAAGACGGTTTCAATTTTGCGCCTCATCTATGGAAGTGTGATAAATGGTTTTATATATTGGATGGTCATCAAAGAATATATGTTCTGTCTCAGCTTTTAAATCAGGGATATAATTTAGTAACTCCAGAGGGAGAAGTGCTTTCAGGTATTCCGGCAAACTTGATACATGCGGAAGATATAAACGAAGCAAAAAGAAAAGTATTACAATCTATATCCACATATGGAAAGGTAGATAAGCAGGGATTTGATGATTTTACACTAGATATAGATTTTCAATTAGAAAATTTCGATATCCCAGATATCAAATTAGATATTTCAGATGTTAAAGAAGAAAAGGATTTAGATATAGACCTAGATGATAAAGAATATAATGTATTGATAGAATTAACTGATGAAACTGAACAATCAGCCCTTTATGAAGAGTTAAAAGAAAGGGGATTTCAATGCAAACTTATATAGTCGACTTAAAATCAGAAGTATTTAAAACATTTAGATGCCAAAAAGCAGCCAATTCTTTGGATATAGATTCAGAAAAAAAGTCACGTCATCGATTAGAGATAAAAGCAGATCTTAAAACACCTTTTAATATAGGTTTGATAGTAGGTTCATCTGGTTCAGGTAAAACGACTTTAGCAAAAAAGATTTTTGGTGAAGAATGCTTCAAAAATTACTTAGATCCAAAAAAGCCAATTATAGAACAATTTCCTAAAGATTGGTCTTATGATGATTGCGCAAAAGCATTATCAGGCATGGGATTAACAAGCGTTCCATGTTGGATTAGACCAGCATATACTTTGTCAAATGGGCAACAAGCTAGAGCAAGCGCAGCTTTAAGTTTAGCTTTTAATGATGATATCATCATAATAGACGAATGGACATCTGTTGTTGATAGAGTCGTGGCTAAAGCTATGAGCAATTGTGTTAATAAGTATGCTAGGAAAACAAATAAAAAAATAATCTTGTGTAGTTGTCATTTCGATATCATCGATTGGATCAATCCAGATTTCATAATAGATTGCAATAAACAAAAATATATAGATCGTAGGAGTATGGTCGGTGCGTTTGAACGTACTGACCGGCTTCGGACGGACATCAGAGAAGTCAAAAGGGATACATGGAGATATTTTAGCAAGTATCACTATTTGAGTAGCAATTTACCCGGTGGAAAAGCATATTTTTATGGTTTATTCTGCGGAAAAGAACAAATAGGGTTTGGTTGTTATGCTTCTTATATACCTGGAAAGATGAACATACTTTATTCCAATAGAGTTGTGATACATCCCGATTATGTAGGGCTGGGATTAGGAGGAAAGTTTGTCGATCAAACCGCCACTATTTTATCAAGAAAAGGTTACGAAATAAGGGCTAAAATGTCGTCAATACCAATGGTCAAGGCTAGAATAAATAATCCATTATGGAAATTAATTTTAAAAGAGAAGCATTTAAAAAATCATAGTTTTGGTAAAAAAATGCAGAGAGGGAAATCGGGCTGTCATGCCCGATCTAAAGTTCAAACATATACTTTTAAATTTAATGCTGAAAAAGTTTAAGTCATTTCATCTAGCTTTTTAATTATTTGATTCATTTTACAAATATTATTTGAATCCATAGCATCGAAACATTTCTTTTCTAAATCAGGATCGATTTCGTGAAGCATTTTATCGTTGATATCCTCTATTCGATTCATCATTTTTGCTATTTTTCTTTTTAAATGGAACATTTTAACCCTCTAAAAGCGATGGAGATTCAAGATCAATTTTAAAGATATATTTCGTGTTAAGATGTGGTTTCGGTTTTAGGAAATAATCTTCTCGCAATACTAAAGACAGCGAAGAAATTTTGGCAATTACTTTAATAGGTGATTGATAATGAAAAATCAAATATTCCAAATTGGTTTTTAAAGGCATAAATATGGATGCTTCATTATCTAAATTTTTTAAATCTACCCCGAAAAAATTAATATAGTACTTATTGAAATTTCTAAATTCAGATGTTTTTTTTCCTTTTAAAATTTCTTCTAAAAATACTTTTTTTATTCTTAAATTTTTGGCTTTTTCCATGGACTTCCCTATACATAAAATACTTGTAAAAGATGAACTAAGTATTATATAACAAATGCCCGAAAATCTAAAGATAAAACCCTGATATTATTGATGTAATGACTTATCATTACATTTGTCGTGTTTAGACATTACTTTGAGCTCTGACATAATAAATCATTACATTTGTCGTATCTGAACATTACATAGGATCCTATGTAATGTTTTATTATTACTTTCGTCGTGTTTAATCATTACATTCTCGAGTATTTTCAAAATCGCATATCTGTTTATATGTTAATTATTTCGCGCAGTTACATTATTTAATAATATTATATTAAAGTATTTTTAAATAATGTCGATAAGTATATTAGGAGGAGGATTTATCATGAGAATAAATTTTTTATCGACCATTTATAATTATTTTCGGAATTTTTTGCCAAGGCGTACTTTATTTTTTAGCCCAAATTTTGAGACTAGCAATGATCCGTGGGAATGGATCTGGGACTTTAAGAATAGGATTGATGAGGAAAATAGGGATCAATATTTTGAATTGGACTATGCAATAAATCGATTAGTTCAGATAAATGTAGAATTAAAATGTCGTCTTATATGGGTGGAAGAAAAAAGAGATAAATCTCTGTCAGATCAAAATGAATATTTAAAAGTAAAAAATCAAATTTTAACTATTAAGGGCATTATGCTTAGGATCGAAATGGAAAAATTAAAAATGCAATATTTATAAAAAAGGAGTCAAATATCATGAAAAAAGCAGAGACAAGATCAGACTTTATATTTATGGCGGTAGCTTTTTCATATGTATTTGTCCAATCGATGACTTTTGTTTATATAAACGAAATCAAAAAAGAGGAAAGGGATATGCAAAAAATAGAAAACCTTCAAGAAAAGCCTTTAGTTGGCCATATAACGAAAGATCAAATGGAGTTTATCGAATGGCATATGGAAGAATTAGGTATCAAGAAAAAATCTGAGTACCTTCGGTATTTAATAAATGAAGCAATGAAATTGAAAAAAGATTAAATTGCTGATAATATCGATCCTCATCAGGCAATGGCTTCGACTTTTTTTCTTTTCGTTAAAATTTTAATGATCTATCAGAATAAAAGCCACTCTCTAGCTCTTTTTGTCATTGTCTGAGCAATGCTATTCAGCTAAAGAGCTTAGGTCATACCCATTAAATAGCTCAATATAAGCTTCAATATGGACACCATTGCCATCGGCTTTATCTTTGCCTTGGCACCATTGCCTAAAGCCGCCATGTCCCACAAGGTGACAACCAGCCACCGCACCACTCCAAGTGACAAAGAGGTCATCTATTTCGGTATTGATATATTGAATCGAATGCCTCTTTATTTGAGACATAAGATTTTTAACATGCTTATCGAATACTTGATCTTGCCATTTGTGACTATGTAAAAAGGTATGATCATCATGGGGTTCTTTCCACTTGAAACACTTGTTTGACCATCCTTTCTTACCTTGAATGCGCTCGGTATAACCAAGGTCACAAAGCCTAGCCATACCAAATTGATAAGCACCAAGATAACCGAATTGATTAACAGCAGAATAATTGCAACTGCTTTCTCTCATCGCCATCGCTTTTCTGAAAGCGTAGTAATCACCTTTACATTCCATTAGGATACCTCAACAATTGAAAGTCTGACAAAGTTTGCTAAAAGATCGGTCCCTGATGGATCTGTTGTATACGCCTGAATTTCGATATAATCATTTTTTGATAGCTCAATTAATTGAGTAATGCCATTAGATGCATCAGCATTTACTCCCGATGAATAAACATCTCTTATTACCTGACTGCCGTTCTTAGATATAACAGCCCAACCCGCTTGTCCTGACGCTAAGTTTATCCATGTAGAAGTCACTGAAACAAGATATTTAGCATCTCTTTTCGCTGTAAATCTCCCTGTTGTATTGTCATATTCGCTATGAGTATCTAGGTCTTCTGAATCAAATATGATAGTCGTTAAAGTAGTTCCAGGTATAGTTTGATTAATGCTCCTTGTCGCTATTACCTTACTGTTTTCAGGCCTTGATTTTGCAGCGTTTTCAGCTGAATTTATTTGCTCTAATGCTGTAGGATAAACATTAATTTCCAATTTAACCGCTCTAATAGCGGTTTTATCTGTAATCGCTGCTGGCAGTAAAGTTACATAATAATTGGTGCTGTCTTCTGATTTTGAAGCATATAAAATATCTTCTATCTGTGAGTTATCAGTAACAATGATAGAAGCGGTTAAGTCAGCAAGTGCAACTCCTGGTATTTTAGGGTATTTTAGTCTAACTTGACCTGTCCCAGACCATTTTAAGCCATCTGAATCATATATTAAATTCGTGACACCAGCAGTTACAATTTCCATATTCACACCCGGAATATCACCAATGGAGTAATTGCCAGCAACACTAAGATCAAAGCCTACATTTGATGCTGAAAGCATAAAGTTAGACTCTTCTAAAAGGTTTTTCTTGACGATAGTAATATCCAACCAATCAGAAGTATCCGTTAAAGGATCTTTATTAACGTTAGTTGTTTTTGACTGATAAAGCTTTCCATTTCTAATTGTTGTTGAACCCGGATAATATTCTTGGGCTGAATTCCATTCAGCTACACCCATTTGGTGCAGGTATGCCAATAATTGAGAAACAGTAAAAGTAGCTGCATTAAAATATTGCGATGGGGGAAAACCACTTGGATTAAGTCCATTTGCCCAACCTCGAATAAAATCACTATTAACATTATCATCTAAGGTGTCGCTTTGCGTTGCTGCATCACCAAAAACAGTTCTTTCAGATCCAGTTGCACCTGAAGCAAAACTAACTAAGTTTCCATTAAATCTAACTATTTTTGCCATTTTATATTCTCCTACATTACTAATAAGCTTGCAAATTTACCTTCACCAAATGTCTTTGCGTTGGGGTTTTCAGCAAAACCAAAAGTCCCATCATCCGAATAGAAATATATATTCTTGTATCCAACGCCTTGAGGGCTAGGTAATAGGCCTTGTTGCACAATCAATCTAATGTCGTCTTCTGAAAAGCTTTCATCGATATACAGATCCAAAGACATATCGAGATTATCTAGTACAAATGCCTTATTATCAAAAAGATATTGAATAACATCTTGCAGGTTTGTCCTGCTTTCTGTATCCATCAGCATCGCTGCAATATTTTTTGTGATTTTTGCCTTTATAAAAAAACGATATCTAGTATCATCAAGCTCAGCATCGCTAAATCCTGAATCGTTTATTATATCGAAAAACGGTGCTTCACCAAAAGTCCTAGCGTTTGGCGTTCCATCGAAACCAAAATAAGGCAAGGGGTCTCCCCCTCCTGGGACAATCCTGCTTACACCGACAATCTTGCCAATAAGGTCTAGTCTATCCCCAGTTCCCTTATCAATATCAAATTCATCCTGCCATGAATCTATAAAGTCAAAAAGCAATTGAATTTCATTTGAAGTTACATCTATTTCAGCTGTAGCGTTAGGTTTATCAAAGTATTGCTGAATTATTAATTGTCTGTATTGTGTTTTTAAATCAGTCATATTAATTTACCGTTATTATTGATACATCAAGTAAAAATTTCTGGTCTGGATCAGCAGCAATTTCACCATCTGTATAGGTAATATCATCCAGTGATATTTCAAGATCGGAGAAATATATGTCAGGTCCAGAATTATAAGCAAAAGCATATAATGCAGATGCATAAGCATTTTCACCTATTATATATATTTTTTCAGCTATCTTGCTTTTTACTAGATCCTTATCAACTGATGCTGGCGTTGCGTTTATCCTGACATAAAGGTCAACTTCTTCTGGCTGATCAAAAAGCACATCATGAGTTATTATAAATTCAGCACCATTAGGCCGTGGTATTGTTTCAACATATGAAGCTGAAACCGCACCCTTGTATCCTGCACCTGCTGTTTTGTTTCTAACAAATACTTCTGCTATCTGATCTTTAATATCATCTGTAAGATCACCCTCGACAATGATCCAAAAACTATGAGGGGGTATCCCATTTGCATCTGTTGTATCTGTTTTATTTTCATACCCCACTACATCGGTTACACCTTCAATCTCTCCGGTTCTAGCTATAGTAGATCCTAAAGTTGAGTAAGAGGGAAGCTCTAAAGATTTTCTTCTTCTTGCTCTAACCTCTTCTTCTGTCTCTTCATCACGGCCAGGTATAGCGTCTTGAGTGTTTGTTACTTCAGTTACACCGAGAACAATTGTAATAGGATTAGTTATGGTATTTGCTAAAGCTTCGATACTTCCAAACTCTTGAGCATATACATTGGCAAAATTACTTATCCCTGCTGTGAATACATGTGATTCATCAGTAGCCCATTGTTTGCCGTTATCGTCTTCAATAATATAGCCTTCTGGAATAGTAAGGTCTCTATCGCATGTGAACCGGATAGAAGCAACTGACTGAGTAGCAGGTTGTCTGGTTATCCCTGTTAGCTTTAGTATGACATCAAAGAAAGCACCAAAGCTAAAATCAACGTCTAGCTGTGAATAAAGAAGTTGGCAGTATGATTGAATATCTTGGATCTCTTTGGCTGTGATACCTATCCTTTGCCCGTCTGGAGTATCCTGTTCAAGGTTTATATCCTGACCATATATGCTTTTATAGCCTTCAGATATTCTATCGTATATTTCAAGAAAGGTTTCTATAGAAAGACCATCTTTTGTAAACTCAAGCGCCATTAGTTACCTCCAAACCTAGATCCCGCAAAAATGATGGATCATAAATATCTGTATATCTCAATTGAATGAAAGCGGATCTTGTCTCTCGATTAACCGCAACTTCGATACTATCAACTGTTTTAACACCTGTTGTTTCTGAAGTAACACGCTCAATATCTCTAATAATAATCTCTTCATTATTCTTGTTACCAAGTATATTGAACCAGTCTATATTTGCCTTTGAATCGAGAAACCAATCATTCTGAAATGATTTAATTCTTGTTACAAGGTTTTGTCTAACTTCTCTTGACTGTCTTATGTAATTGGCTAACCCTTGTCCAAAAGTCCAATCACCATTGATATCTAACTGTGAAGTAGTCATTAGTTTGGTACTCCTGAAGTTCCTGTTACTAAACCAGCACCATTAGAATAATTACCCCCACTGTGAGTATGCGATGTAAAGAAAGATTCAGTGACATCTGTAGCACCGATTTTCATTGTTGCCATAGTGACTTTTCCTGATGCAGTTATATTTGTACCACTTATGTCACCATCAGAACTAATATCGCCTTCACTATCAATACCACCCGATCCAGTTGCACTTATGCCACCCGATGCTGATATTTGAGCGCCACTTATATTGCCAGTAACAACTAGATTCCCATCGATATTGACATTGCCTTTTATGTTATGCGTGGTGCCTTCGATAGTCATGTCACCAGTTAGATTGAAATCACCCTCTTGCGTGAAATCGCCTGTCTGGTTATAATTTCCGGTATGGGTTACATTACCAGTAACAATCTGATCGCCTTTTCTAGTAACCTTTTCGGGTATAGGTAATGCTTTTAAAAGAGGATTAACGCCTACTATAGCAATAGCATCACTATAGTCATGCATGCGGTCCTCTAGTGGCGGTTGTTCATCTTGTCCCGAATACCATCTATCAATACAGCGTTCCATAACTATCAATATGCAATAGTCGCCAACTGCTATAGGAAATGTATCATTACTCGTTCCACCTTGAAGGAATATAGGTGGCACTTCTTTGAAGACTGGTAAAGGTATTGATTCACCATCAACTTTTCTATTAATTACTGGCTGTACGTCAATAGTTGTTGAATTAACAGCGACCACCCTGCCAATTGTATTAGTATGCAGATTAGTAAGATAGTTCTTAATTCCCTCATTTATAGTCCTTACTAGCTCTCTTGTTTCCATTATATAACACTCACATTGTTAGCTAGAAATCCAGTTACACTTTGTTTCCATTCGTTTCCTTCAAGGTCTCCTGAATATATAATAGAATCGATTCTATATACTCCATCATATTGTGGTGCGGTTATGCTTTTTAAAGATACTCGACCAGCTATTTTTATCGATGGGTTCATAAGGGTATCAAATGTGATTTTTTGAAACTCTCTTTGAGGTGTGTTGAGTAATCCGGTTTCAGCACTGACAATAGGAATAAAAGTGCTAACAACTTCATTCTTGTTAATCAAATTGATTCGGCCATCGTCTATAAATAGCTCCTGATCTGAACCGGCAAGTTCTTCAAGAAGCTTTGAAGAACTACCAACAAGCACTTTTGGTCTGATAAGTTCTGTAGGTAAAGACACTTTTCCTAAAGCTGTATTAGGCATATCTAAAAGGATTGTATTTATAGCATTTACTTTCCCACTGACTGTTTTAGATGTATAGCTATTCAGATAATCATAACCACCGTCAAATACTTCTATAGTGGTAACAAAGCCATCATCACTTAGTTTGTTAAATCCTTTATTTAGCTGGCCTGTAAATAACCTTTCGATACTGCCTTGATATCCTACTTTAAACTCACACGATACAAGCTTTTTTTCTTCTGCATCTTTCGTTACAAACTCTCTTTTATTCCTACCTAGGCCATATATGCTGATCGTCATTTTATTTAGACCAACGCCATTTGTTGACTTTGTAGCATCGAATTGAATTCTAAAGGGAGGCTTTATTGTTAACTGCCTTGCGCCACTCCTTATGATCAACTCATAGTCTCTTTGAAATCTATTTAAGACGCTAAAGCTCAACTGGGAACCCCCTTATCTCTTCTACATCATCAGGATCAAGAATATAAAAAGCGCATCTATTAGTGGTGAAATCATCAAGCTTAAATGGATCAAGGCCATTTTCAGACTGATCCAATATATAAAAGTCAAAAGGCCAACTTTTTTCTAATACATGAGGTGTACCAACAGACATTTTAACACCATTAACAATCTCTCCTTTATATGTGATATTCATGATCCAAATGCCTACTACATTCAAGAATTTCATATCAACTGTTATTTCATTATCTTCTAAAGGGATAATGCGAGTTTGATAAGCGTCTTCAGAAATGTTTGTAATTTGCCTCATAATGACCCCACTATTCTGCTTAAAAGAGATCCATTTACAGGTTCACCTTGAGTAACCCCTTTGTCAACTACATCAGACACCTGCCCTTTAACCGCGTCAACAGGATTAGGAGCAATCTGCTGTACTTGAGCAAAAGCCAATTCAGCTAATCTTATCTGCTTACATGTTATGCTGAACAGGATTCTTCTATCGGCATTTGTTTCTGTTGACTGGAAGTCTTCTATCCTTACATTTTCATAGGTTCTATAAGGAAATTCAATCGTTATTAAAGATTTAGATTTCCATATTTTTTCAAGGTAGTCCAAAAATTGCTCTTGAAGGGGTTTGCTGTCTGTTTTGTCTCCAAAAAGATCATATAATTGTGAACCCCTTTGGATAAGATCGTCAGCTTGATCAATAACCGTTGTTGCATCTGTAATGATATTATTTATCTTGTTGATCTGCGTTGCTGATCTTTCTGGCAAGTAAGGAGTAATAACCCCTATCGCCTGACGTGCGCTTCTAAAAACATCGTCGGTAGGTGTTTTTAAATTCACGTCTGCAACTTCGCCTTCTATAGAAAATTCGATCGGATTAAGAAATATGGTATCTGATATAGTGCTACCGTCTTCAAGGGTAACATTTGGTGAAGTTGATGTTAGATTTTTCACTCTGCTTGTTGCGACAAATGCAGTAAAACCACCTATTCCGACATTTTGCTTGTCATCTACTTTGGTAAGGCTAGGGATATTCGAGTTTAAAAAATCTTTTACAATACCCATTATAAACCACCTCTTTTAAATTGGTTTACAGCGTCCTCATTTTGTCGATATAGAGCATTTTCAACACCTCTTTGAGCATCTTGAGCATTTGTTGATTGGATATTGATAGTGTTTTCCTGTTTCATATTATAGCTTCTATTATCATCTGATTGTGAATTGCTATTTGAAACAGCTTGCCTTATCGAAGGGTTATCTATACCTCCTGGAGGTAGTACGGTTTTTTCAGATACATTTAAAGAAGCATCTTTATCGCCAAACCCAAAGAATTTTTTAACTAGTGAGTTATCAAAAATTGATGAAACCAAACTACCAATAGATTCACTTATTTTTTTAATTACTGAAAATGCTCCTGATGCAGCATCTTTAATGCCATCAAAAACGAATTTAACAGCTTCAAGTTCCATAAATGAATTTAACATCTGTCCTAGAACGGTATCATCTGCGAACTGTTCGGCTATGATATTTCCGAAATAGCTAAAAGCTTCACCTAACTCTTTAACGAATTCAGCAACGCTTTCATATGCTGCCTTCACCTCTTCTATTTCCATCAAGCTTTCGATGAAATTCCCGATTACTGATTCACCACCACGAAAATATGCAAGGAGATCATCAACAACCAGAACTAATGCAGCAATAGCAGCTGTTATTAAAACAACAGGTGACAATAAGACACCCATAACCCCAGTTAACCCAACAGCTGCTATTTTAAAAGCTACAAATATTCCGACTACTATTGTTATTGCTGGAACAAGTTTAGCAATTTCTTGAACAAGATCTTTTAGAAAAGATATTGTTACTTTGATGCCATTTTTAATTAAGTCCTGATTTTCAACAAGAAAGTCAGTGAATGCGCTAGTAATTTCTTTCATTTCAGGACCGAGGCCTAATGCTATTTGCCTCTTTAAACTTTCAACACCATAACCTAAAGCGGCAAAGGTATCATTAACCTCAATTAGTTGCTCTGCTTGCTCTGCACTTACAACACCCAATTGCCTTGCTCTATCTGTAAGTGATGCCATCTGTTCATCTGTTGTATCTAATAGCTGTAAAAGTGAGCTATCTATTCCAAGTGAACTGGCTAGAGTATTTTGCTGTTGTAGTGTGAGATTCATTTCTTGAAAACGTTTTCTAACCTCTTCGAGAACTACATCAGCATTTTTTACTTCACCACTAGCATCTCTTATGCTAATTCCTAATCGTGCAAAGTCTTCAGAACCCTTTAATGATGCCTCTGCAATCTTTCCACTTAGATTAGTTATCGTCGATGTAATTGCATTAATATCTGATCCAGATTGGCTTGCGATAAATCCTAACTCTTGTATACGCTCGATCGAAACACCTGTTTCACGCTGCATCTGTGCAAGAGGATCTAATGAAGAAAAAACTTCTTGAGTCATGTTTTTGATAGACTTTGCAATATCTACAAGGCCTACATCAAAACCAAATAAAAGTTGTGTAGCTGATTGTATGCTACCTATGAAATTTTTTAGAGGCGCTGTTGATCCTTTGAAACTAAATTGTGTAACTAGATCAGTTACAACTGCCATGACATTACCTCCTGGGCTTTGCTGTTTCTATCAAATGCTTTTCGATCTGTGCTGTCATGTACTCATACTCAACTATATCTAAAAAATCATCACTATCCAAATTGATTATATAATCAAAAGTGCCATAACCAGCTTTAACTAGATTAAGGCACTGAAGAGTGAAGTTAGACAGATTTGTACTAACTACATAGTTTTCATCATTCCCATAAGGGAGAAAGTTGAACCTTACTTTCTCCCTTTTAACAAAGGGTATGAAATAACCCCCATTGCTGTTGACATGAGCAATATATAATCGCCTATATAATCATCTTTCTCAAAATGATCATCAAGCCTAGATAGCAATGAATTATTATAAGTAATACGGTCAAATATAATACTTTGTATTTCATCCCATTTATCAGTTCCCAAAAATCCGAAATTTCCATTTTCAATTTCGTTTTGGTGTGAGCTAAAAAAGCCGAAAACTTTTAATCGTTCTTTATGTTTCATTTTAGTAAAACAATATCGATGATCGTTTATTTCTGCAAAGCCATCCTTGTAAACAGCTTTCATCATGGCTTCTGCTTTTTTTTGCTGTTCGGCTTTTGTTTTCTCGTCTTTTATCATAATCGAAATACCCTATCGAACCTAATTACATATTCCATCAAATTGTTACCATCCTGATTGTTTCTGGTGTCAGTAGGTAATGTAGTAACAGAACCATTTTCTAGAGTATAGGTTGTTGTTCGATCAGAACCATCTAGCCTATAGTCTTCTTTGCAAGATCCATTAATTATGATCGGTGCTTCAGAAGCTATGATAGAAGCCATGAACCCATCATCATCACTATACTTAGGAACCCGAAAAGTAAGATCATAAACTCGGCCATCAGACCTTTGTTGAATGTTTAAAGAATTGGGTGATCTAGTATGAGATGTTAATTCATTAACAGGTGTTAACAGAATTGTATCACCATCAACAAAATCAACTAATGCACGACCATTTAGTATAAGAGTTGTACTCTTAGCAGTTAAAGCAACTGTACCCATTTTGCAGTCTCCTATAGATTAAAGAAAATGATGATATCAGCAGAATGAATAGCACCTGCATTTTTAACAGCAGTTTGAATCACTGGCGCTTTTCTAGCTTGTCTATCGTCTTGACTTTGATCTGCTAAAGTCCCTGCCAATACATAAAAGCCACGGCCTTCAATATTTGCGTCAAATACTTCTTGATCTCCAAAACGATCAGAACTAGTCCAAGTTCCAGGTGCGAATACACCAGAAGTAACAAAGCCTTGACAGCTTTTTTCAACTGCATCAACTAACTGATTCACACCAGCATTTGTTTGAGGGATCTTTGTAGAAGTAGTTGCTAAAAGATTGAACGCATCTGTTTGAACCGCATCGATAAAAGCAAGTAGGTTGTAAACATTATCAGTGAAGTCATTTGCACCACTTGTAAGAAGTTTAGAAACATTCTTGAAAGTAGTATATAGATCAAGTCCAACTGTTTTTGCTTTTGTAATTTCTGTTTGGGTGTAATCCTCAGCTACTACGCTCCTTAATTCTTTAAGATTCATAGTAATAGCTGTGTTGACACCTGCGAAATTAACAGTGTGCATTCTAGCCATATAGGCAGTAGCAAGCTTTCTATCACCTACTTTAGAATAAAGCATTCTGCAATTTGTTTGGTTAGCAAGCTTGATTGTCCAAACAGGGTTTGTAACATCAACTTCCAAGTTGGTAGCATCACTAAATACATCGTATGTTAAAGCGCCATTTGCTTGCGCCCATGTAGCAATAGCTGTGCTATCTGCATCACTCATTGAATCAGCAAAGACAAAGCCTCTAAAAGCAACTGCTTCCCTAATAGCTGTGATAGCAGCCGTCTTTGTTTCTGCTGTTAAGGTGTCACTTGCTTCACCTGCTACAGTAACCGCACCTGATCCAGCTGCAAGCTTTAAAATTTCACCAATGAATGTTCCTGTAGCACCTGCTGTTAATAGAGTAACCGCTGAAGTTGCGCCAGTAGTATCACTGGTTACTATTAAGCTTCCATTTGAATAGGTGACTGTAGCGCCTGTTATATTGGTATTTAGAATAGCAACTAATTCTTCGATAGTTGTTATTGTTCTTAAATCCAAACCTGTTACATTTTCCTCAACACCACCATCTATCGTGATATTGAAAGAACCATCCTGTATTCCTTGAAGTATAGGAATGATTTCTGACTCTGTAACCTGTCCACCTGTAAGCTTTCCAGCAGTAGCAGCAACGGTTTCATCTGCTGCTCTCCAATGCCCAACAATAAACAAACCGTTTGCGTTTATTGGGTTTGGTGTTTGAGCAAAGAAAACTAAAGCATGTGCATATGCTTTCGAGTCGGTGCCAAAATCAGTTGCTACCGATTCAGCATCTTTATATATTTCATACCTTTTAGAGCTAGATAGAAAGCCTGTATCGGATGTAACAACCAAACAGACATTCATATTATCTTTTTGTACTGCCGCTCCTTCTGGAAGTAATGCGACATTAATTACATTAGATAAACTTGCCATTATTGAACCTCTATATTTGTAATAGTGTTTCTGTTTCCATTATTATAGATGTCAATTTGAGCTGTATCAATCGATAAGGTTTCTTCTTGATACTCCTCATTATGCCAAACATTAAGATTTACTTGATATCTATTGCCGTAATCGGTTCCAGTCAACGCTCCTACATTAATCACCCTTGAAGGTGATAATACAGTTATTCCATAGGTCTTTTGCAATTCAGTTGATCTTTGCGTTGATAACTGAGAAACCCATGAATAAGCATTTGATCTACCATTAAGGCCATAAAAATCAAGAGTCATAGGACTACGATAATTATCTGTATATTTTATCTGATCGTTTGATGAATCAAATGTTTCAGCATGAGAAATTTTATCACCTTCAGATTCATCTATAACAATATAGTCTAAATCAAAATCTTTCCTTTCAAAATTTCTCCGGCCTACTCGTATTAATTGCTCATTATAACTAAGCAGATCTCTAGTAAACCTAGACAATACTTTTCTGATATCAGCCACGACTTACCTCTTCGCCAACAGCTTCATAATAACCGTAGTCGCTGTAATTCTTTAGCTGAATTACTTTGTAGTCTTTCCCTTGCCATACTATCCGATTATTGATAGCAAGCTCTGAAACTGAATGCACTTGAATGTATCCAAGTGACCAATCTATCTTTTCAACTTTCAATTTTCTTGGATCAGCAACTTGAATTACTGCGTCGATAGTTGATGAAACAACAGTTTCAACTTTTTCAAAATCAACAGTTGTTACAGTGACAACCTTTTTTGTTGTGCTTTGCAAAAAGTCTGTTAATACTTCTGAAACATTAGGGAAAACCATTATTTCTTTACTACCTTCCAAGTAACTGATTGTCTCAAAATACCTCGGTCTATTAGGATCTGAGTTGATCCTTTTGCTTCTTTTGTTTCTTCTTTTATGTCAGGCCAAGTCCCATACCCTTTTGTAGTGAAAGAACCTTGAACTAACGACTGCGCTTTAACCCCTATCCTACCTAAAGCAATTTCAGCTTCTAAACCATTTGCCACAGCCTGATATTGCTTTTCGACAAACTTAGACATTTCCTTTTTTTTTACTTCAAAAGGAGTTTTTAGAGTTGATCGAGGCGGAACATTGCCAAGGCCGAATTCATGAATAGCTGCATTTTGAGCTACAGTAATACCACTTGGATAAGCATCACCACCCTTATCACCTGAAATATAACCTACTTCAACTACCTTTTCGTTAGCTGTATTTAGGCTTTTCAGATATTTTTTAAGGATAGTAATGCTCATACAAAAAAAGCTCCTTGACCACACTTAGCAGTCATTTGAAGAAACCGCTGCCCATATTTTGTTGTATTGAAGTATAGAGTAAGGCTATCAGTAGCACCTTGAACATATGATACTGACACATTGCCAACAGCTTTACTAGCAGTTGCTTTGCTAGGCGCATTGTTTGGCGTTGTTTCTATAACATACATATGAGCTAACAATTGGAGTATAGCAGCATCAGCACAATCATCATTGCCATACTCACAATTGAAATAGCACTGATATTCATTTATAGCGTTATCAAGTGCATCCTGATCAACAGGATCAAATTGTGGAAACCTAGCAATGAAATCGTCGCTTATTGCCATTTGATTACACCAATCTCAATAGCTCGATTGAATCTCTTCATAAACTTTTCATTTTCAATCAAGCTTTTGTTAAGGGAAAAACCTGCCTTGATACTAACGCCCATAATTTCAAAGTTGTCTAAAGCAACTTTTATTTTTTTGGGCATAGGCTTTTCAACTGGTTTTTTAACTGGTTCTTCATCTTTTCTGGCAAGCTGATCAGCAATCTTTTTAGCGTTTGCATCAGCTTGCTTTTTATTTTTCTTATCAGACATCTTAACCCCTTTTTTAGAGACCTGTTAGGATATATCCTGAAGTTGCTTCAAGAATATCAAGACCAGCGATTCTGTACTTAGATTCTACCATGTACTTGAATCCTACTCTTGTAATCTCTGAAAGAGATAGAGGAACGGGAATTCTAATAACAGATGCTTGCTCATTTGTTGAGTATGCAACTGTTCGACTAGAACCACTAACACTCTCTGCTCTAAACGACATTAGAAACTGAATGTCTGGATAGTTGTCTTGAAGAGATTTAAGAACAGATTTTGTTGATCCAGCAGCATTAAGAATAGTCCTTGCTAGAGTATTATATACTCTTACGGGCATTATTACCCTATTTGCCATATATTCAACAGTATTTTGAACAGCGTTATGCTGTGCTAGGATGAGGTCTGAAACTTCATCATACATTTGTTGCGGAGTAAGAGTGCCAATTGCACCACTAGCAGCTGTAGAACTGAAAGCAGTGTTATTCAAAAGGCCTAAGCTTGTAGATTTTCCATTAACACCAGTTGCGATAATCTGGTCAACTTCTCTTTGATAGATTAACATATGAGATGAAACAAGATCCTGCTGCAAGTTAATCCCTTGTAGGTTTGCCTCTTTGATCTCACTATCAGACCACGAAGACTGCGCCTCATGTTCATATACATTAATCTGAGAGTCTTCACCTTCTACGGTAATCTTTCCTTTATTGTCTGATCGATCACCAGCGAGAGCAAAAGAACCGCTTGGCTGTGTTCTTAGAGACTGGATAATTTTTGCATATCCGCCTGTGTTATTTGCAGTGAAACCGGAATTTAAAAAAACAAGTTCTGGAAACTTTTTTTCAAATATTTTTGGATCAATATGCTTTAGGTTTTCTTTAATAACGATACCCGGAGCAGCATCACCAAAACCAGCCAATTCACCTGACTTCAAAAATTTTGTTTTGAACGCTTCTAGGTTATATAAATTTTTTAATTTCATAGTCCTATCCCTTTTTAATCCTAAGATTTTAGTACAATCTAACTAACCAAACATCAGTTTGAACTTCTTCGATGAATTCTGCTCTTGCTTGCGCATTACCTGTTGAGGTAGTTGTAGCTTTTCCATAGTCAGCAGGTGTTTGGTTTTCTACATAAACCTGCCCAAAAGCGGCAGGGGTATCACCTGTCACAACGTCAACAGTGATCAATCCACTGCGAAGGTATTCAGCATATTCATAATATTCTGAATCGATAACGTCTGCGTCTTCAACTGCTCTTGCCTGATTTCTTGTTACAACACCAGCTATAACAGGGGTAGCAGATGCGTCGATATTATCTAAGCTTCCACTATCAAGCTTTGCGAAACGACCTATTTTAAGGCTATCCTCAAAAGTTTTAGCACTTAAAACTATATTGTTATCGCCTTTTAATTCACCAGCTTTTATTTCTACTGGATCGCCTAAGTAACCTGTTGAAAATGTCATTGCTATAACTCCTTTTCGCCTATTTCTTCAAATGTTTTGTTTTCTGAATTATCTTTGCCAAAATCGCTATACTTGCTTGGCTTCTTTAACATTTCAAAAGCAATGCTTAATTCGCTGTCTGTAAACTCCTTGTCAGATATGGTCTTAACAGCATCCTTCATTATTTCACTTGGGAGCTTATCTGAAAATTTATAATCTGATGGCAAGAAGTCTTTGGCTTTTGCTACTACAGCAATATGCTGTTTAGCAATTTTAATTGCTTTTTCATCTGCAAACTTTGCAACTGTCTTTTTGAAAACATCAGAATCCATCATTTTCTTTTCATCATATTCTTGATCTTTGTCTTCTGTTGGCTTTTCTTCACCTTCAGGCTTTTCGTCTTCTGTTGGCTTTTCGTCGCCAGCAGGAATTTCACCCTCTGGCTTTTCTTCACCTTCAGGCTTTTCTTCACCTTCAGGCTTTTCTTCACCTTCAGTCATCACGCTTGCCATACCCTTTTGCAAAGCCTCAAATGCTGGCATTAATTCTGCCAACTGCTCTGGTGACATTTTGCGTAATGCGTCGGGTGCCATACCGAGAAGTTTTAAAATTTCTTCAATATTCATACCGTTTCCCTTATCAATAAATCTTAAAACATCGCCACCTCGTGCGCTGTCTACAATAGCTAAATGCTTTGGCCTAATATCATATTGCTCAAAATCATATATTTCATGCTCTCTCACGCCAGCGAGATAGCCTAATGATAAATGATTCTTTCCTAAGTCAACAAGTGCCAATACTTCGGGATTAATCTTAACACTGTTTTCCAAAACTAAAGAAGTGTCAGTTGTTTGATCAACAAATTCAACTACTTCTGCATCTTGGACTAATCCGAGTGTTTGGTTTTTGGTTGGAGTTGAACTAGGATCTATATGCTCATTTATGATTGCCAAGTTTTCCATTTCTTTAGTTATTGATGAAATGGTTTCAGGCGATCTATAAATCTTAAAAAGTTTGTCGTGCGGTTCTAACCCTAACTCAAGCCCTAAGTACTCTTGAACTCCATCTCTAACAGATCTTACTCTCTTTGAAACAGAGTCAAAAACTGCCACTTCTTTGAATGAAAGGGGGATGCTATCGGTCATCGATGAAACTGTTTCACCAGCCCACATGCGACATGACCAATATGACGGTGTAGATTTATCCTTTTGCAGATCACATTTATGCCTAGCTCTGAAAGCAGCACGTTTTTTAGGATCATCCCTTTTAATTTCCATATTAGGATCACCAAAGCGAACCTTGACGATATCACCTTTAGAATTCTTCGCATATACAGCAAATTTTTTCGATTCATCTGGCGTTCTGAAAACCTTATTAAGAGTGACTTGTTTCCCTTGGTACTCTGCGTCTTCAAAGCTATCAGTCATCGAGTTATTTAGATTTTCTAAACAAGATTCATCTTGATTCTTAAAATACTCGATTTCTTTCAATCTTTCTTTAGCATCAGCTTCAGAAGTATACCCTTCAGATAATTTCTTACCTGTTTCTGAGTATACATAAAATTTTCCATCTATTTTTTTGATCATAATATTATTATTAAACCATTAATTTTCTACATTAACAATATCAAAACCAGCAGCAACGGAAGCAGTATTCACGCTAGAATCTGACTCCATTATAATATCTGTCTTTTCTTCAAAGACTTCTGGTTCTTTATAGTTATGCTGGTAAGTACTTGTCCCGCTGCTTTTGATAGTTGATATATGCTTTAACTGGAACACGCCACCAAATGGCCTTGCCTTCACTTTGATAATCGCATCTGAAGCAGATCTATTTGATTGAGCTGCATACCAATCTCGCATATATGAAGAAGTATTTGCTGGAACTGTATACACTGCCATTAGGGTTTGGTTATTACCTATTTGAATCAAAGCTCTAACTTTTGTTTTGTCAGTAGGAACACCACCAGTTAAAGCAGTATTTTCATAACAATAGGCAAAACCAAGCAGATTATTTGAACCAATATTTTTCATTCTAAATACACGGATCAAAGGGGTAGTTAGTGCTACCCTATTTTGTCCATTTAGAGTTGCGACTTGAGTTACTAGGTTGTAATCACCATCAAGCCCTTGTATTTCTAGTGGTTCGGTATCTCCTGCATTTGAACTAGATATAGAATCAATTGCATCTGTAGTTGAAAACACATAATTCATTAGATCAAGGTTTGCATCATCCGCACCATCCCAAATAGTGACAAAGCCGTCTGCTGTATCAAAATCGGGAGCTTGACCGAACTTATGAACAAAAGAGGTTTTTACTACATCGCCTTTAGCTATTGCTAGTCCGCTTTCTACATTCGCAACTTTCAGGTTTCCCGACTCAGTAGCACCGATAAATACTGCTGTGCCATCGGGTTTTAATGCTTGCAAAACCGAATTATTTTTTGTCTCTTTTCTAACTGTTATATTAGAGAGGCAAACTTGATCAGCCGTAACAAAGCTTAGGATAAATCCATTAAAAGCCTTTGGTCCGAATGACAAAAGCTTAGAGTTTAACTTTGTTGAGTCACTACTTAGATCTAGTGTAAACCGCACTACATCGCCAGAACCAAGAAGCTCAAGTTTTATATTAGAAAAATTACCCAAAAGGTTATCACACCCAAGCCCTATGTCGCTTGCATAAATAGTGCGCTTGAAAGCTACTTTGATCTGCTTCGGATTGTTTGCAGTTGTATCGGTATTAATAGTTTTTAAACTATTAAAATAATCCAAAACAGAATTGGTAAAATTGTAATTATCGCTATTATCTAAGTCAATATCTTTGGTATATACAGAGTCGCCATCTGCTGGTATTGGATCTTGAACACTGGCACTCTGCGCACCGTCAATTGTCCATCCCATTAGACAAACTCCTTCACATTTATTTTCCCAGTTACTTTTGATGAAACGAAAGCACCTGCATCACCACTATCATTTGTGGCAACTTCAAAAGGTCTTAATAAAGTGTAAGCACTGCCGGGAAAAGAACCCGGAGCTGATGCGCCTGAAAACAAGTAAAGGTAACTTGATCCAATATTTTGAATAGATATCTTAGTTCCTACCGCAATGCTTGTAGCAGTATAGATATTAACCCATGTTTTTGCTGGTATATCAACGTTTGGAAGTGTATCACTCATTTAATACTCCTTTGGATTTCAATTTCATTATACTCAACTATATTTTTTTTTAAAAGAGTGTATAATTATTTAAATTGACACTGAAGTTATACCTTTATAAATACGTTAATAGGCATCCCTAACTTGTTTCAAAGTTTAGGGATTTTTATTCTTCTGGGATAATGACCTTATAAACGCACCGACAGTTCCAGTCTATACCGGGGAGCAAATATTTTTTGTCAATCGAACTATAAAGTCCTTTGGATAAATCAAATTCCTTACCTTCACGATCAGCATGAGACGGTCTTACTCTTTCATCTTTTGCGGTTATCCAAATTGCCTTCGTTATCCCTAAATTCTGATATCTGATTTTATTCTGCAGCGAGTTGTAGGTAGCAAGCTGCTGTCTTGCCACGAATTTAGCGTTGTTCTTACTTTTCTTTTCAAGCTTTTTGTATTCTTTTAATACACCCTGGATATCATTCCCTAATGACATATTTCTAAGCGTGGAAGCTACCATCTCGGTTAAGTTATCGTCCCTCAGTCTTTTTACCCATTCCTCTGTTTCGGCCATGAGGGCATTTGTTTCGGGGTTAAGATTTTCCTGCTTTACTAGCTCATCTTGAGAAATCCCAGTAGCAACTTGAATGCTGTTGTACAATTCTTTTTGGGTTTGTTTGCTCAAGGCTGACAATATGTCATTAGTAAGCTTCTTTATGCGCCTATTGTTGAAACGCTTTTTTATCTTTCTTACTGTTCGCGCAGAAAGGGTTTTGAAGACTTCGGCATAGTTTCCAATCTGCTTATTTTTTGCGTCTTCAAATTTATCAATTGTAGTTTGGTTTAATGCCAAAATAGCTTGGTTTTCAAATTGTTGATACATGGCATCAACCATCTTTGTCATGGCACGTTCAAAACGCTTTTCAAAACCCCTCGGATAATTGACCTCTTTTGCTTCTGTTTCCTTAGGTGCGGTTACATCGATAGCCATGATTAATCCTTCTCAATACTAAAGAAGTTCTCAATATCAGAATCTTTGGTAATGCCATAATCAAGTAGGTAGGTATCAAAGTCCTCTCCCATTGCTTGCAGATTCATCGCGTTTTTTATGATCTTATCATCAAAAATAGCTTGATCAGTTGGGGACATTCCGATGCCATCTTTAAATTTTACTTCACCTCTATCTAGTTTTCGCATCAATTCGTTAATAGGATCTATTAAATAATCGCTTTGATAGTTAGAGATAGTGTCGTTTAGCACCTGCCTTTCGTTTTCACCGGTAGCATTCAAACCCTTTACATTTTCACCAACAAGAATAGGCACAGGAATGCCAGTAACCAATGATAGTCGCCTTAAACTTGTATCATCCATTTCCTTTAGGCCTGTCAATTGTTGGGTGACAGTTTCAATCGCATCATCAAAATCGACAATACCAGCACCGTATATTGACCTCATATTTTCTAAAGATGAAAAATAGCTTAAAAGCTTTCCCTCTTGTTTCATTTGAAGCAGTTTTTTGAAGTCTTTTATTTTGTAGAAAATAGTGCTTACTTTTTCAATTATGCTTGTATTCGATCTTTGCACTATTGCATCGTTCATAAGCTGATTATAGATTAATTCAGGTTCGGGTATTCCGCCATACTGATACAATGAAAGATCGTTTTCAACAGGTTCAATATAAGTGAAATCAACAACTCTAGTCCAATGTATTGATTCGCTTCTTGTTGTATAGGCAATAGGCTTATAATACCTAGGGCTTTGTAAATCAAAGCTTATATTTCCACTAGTTACCATGTCGCCTGAAAAGACATGAAATCTTGCTCTCTTTGTATTAAAAGATTCTGTAAGAGGCTGTGAAAGATCATCGCCAGTATTATAAAGTACGACAATGCCACGGCCAAACCCCAGTTGAAACCTTGCTGCTTTTTTAACAAGCTTAGACAATACCTTGTTATAATATTGTTCATCTACGCTTGATTCAAATATCAAGGTGTTTTTCAAAGCATAACCGGCCTTAAGATTGCATATTTTTCTAGGGACACCGCACCTAAACATCTCTCTTAATTCTTGTTTGTCTATTCTTTGAGACTTAAATCTATTGGTGTTTGTTGCGTTGCGTTGGTTTACTAGATCATTGGTTAAGCTAGTAATGCCATCTGTTGTTGGTACTATATCTTTATCTTTCTTTTTGCCTAACATTATAGAATACTCCCGTAGTCAAAAAGTTGTGATTTAATCATCGGAGTTAGGGCATACCTACAATTTGATACTATCAGATCATTCTCTAGAGAAAAACAACCACTATTCTTTACTCTTAAACAATACGTAGGTTCTATTCCTAGAGGAACAACTTCTAGAACAATGGGCGCTTTTTTTGTATTTGTTTGTAATAAATTTTTTGCCGCAATAGCTACAAGTTCTTTGTTCGTTATCAATTCCTTTTTTTCTTCTGTGTGCAGATTTGCATTTATTTGAGCAAAATAAGGGTGTTTCTCTATCATATGTAAGATATACTTTTCCGCATTGCTTGCAATTTTTATTAGTTTTCTTATGAAAATTATCTTTGATTTTCTCATAATGCTTCTTATGCCATTCATGCCCTTCTTTTGATGAATGCCATGCTTTGCATTTTTCTTGATTTTTTTCGATTTGTTTCTTTGCAAAATCTGGATTTCTTGCATGGAAAGATTTGAGGTGGAAAGAGCTATGTTTTCCTTTGATGATCTTATTAAGATTTTCAATATTATTGTTATTCGTATTGCCATCAATATGATGGATATCATAATTTTTTTCGATTTCTCCGTGATGAAATTCCCAAACTTCCCTGTGTATTCTGAAAGATCCACCAAATAATGTCCCTCGTGAATAGTATTTTTCACCTTTGTATTTTTTATATCTTTTGCCGTTAAATTCTTGCTCTGTATCTGAAATAATTTTGATACGCATAACTTCTTTCCTTCTAAGGCAATAGCTTTAATCCACCCTTCATCGGTTAAAAACTCATGATCACCAGTACATTTGATGAATTTACCATTACTTGTTGTTATGCGATATACTTTGTCGTGCTTTATATATCCACCTAAATCATATTTAAAATAATTACCGTTAAAACCTTTGATATAACCTGTTTCTGGTATGTCTCTTATTTTCAAAGTTTTCCCATTTATAACAACTAGTGTGTCTCCACAAAAACATGCATCTAAATGATGGTTATAGGCATCAACTATGATCGGCAATATATCACCAGTCCTAGCATCCTTCTTGTAGGAATAGTTAACAAACTCTTTTATTGTCTCTTTGCATGAGGGATGCACGACTATTTTATCAAAAGATTTCATAAACTCAATGCCATCCTGAACCGAACCACTCCATTTCTCAACGCCTTCAATAAAAGGAAGGCCATGGCGTGATAGGTAGCTGATTGATTCTGGCCTTGCTGAATCTGCCCTTATGACATACTGGTCAAAGCCTTCTATCTCTCCTGTTATGAATGCTGCCGTCTCGTCTAGCTCTAGACCTACACGGCTTGCCTCGTTTCTAATATAAAGAATGTTATCTTTTATATAGATCCTGTTTGCAGCTGTTGGATCTTGAGAGAAACCAAAGTCGAGACCTTGTAAGGGATGCCCATAGGAATGATCTATTTCAAAATCTTGAATCGAATACTTTCCTTTGAAAATCTGCGCTTCAGAGATGAATAAATAGCCACCTTCCCATATATGTAGATACATTTCAGGATTGATGGTTTTTTGTTGGTGTAACCTAAGCTCGTTCAGCTCATTAGGAAAGAATGGGTTATCTTTCCAGTTGACCTGTTGGATCGCTGTTCGATCAGGTTTGTTCTTGATGAATCTTTTGTCAACAGGTGAATCCTTAGAGGCAGGATTCCATATAACCCATATTTCGCTTTTCGGCTTTCTGATCGTAGGTTCTAGCACTCTCCAAGCCTCTTCGCTCACGTCCTCAGCTTCTTCGATGATACATATATCGATGTCAGAGATTGACTTGACAGATCCAAGGTTACGATGCAGCCCTTTGAAAAGGAATTCGGTGCCATTATGACCACGTATGAAGTCAATACCAACTTGGTATTTAGACTTAAGCCATGGCACCATTTCGATAGCACTTTTCAATTCTGCATGAAAAGAAT
>Ga0180436_10000579_pt1 | contig 37465 bp, 29 predicted proteins | sample SS_ome_2_FD_132434 | JGI IMG/M metagenome (GOLD analysis project Ga0180436, IMG submission 132434) | Hypersaline lake sediment archaeal communities from the Salton Sea, California, USA - SS_3_S_2 metaG | ecosystem: Environmental > Aquatic > Non-marine Saline and Alkaline > Hypersaline >... | reverse complement strand
TGTGTCGGGATCGCAAGGATCCGACTCACACGAGAAAAAGCAGGTCTCGGGGAGACCTGCCCTACAAGAGAAATATCGCATCAACAATCAGTTCGTCTTCGTCAACCCCATCTGTTCCCAGAGCAAAGCGGGGGGGATCAGGCCGAACGAGTTGATTTCATCGTGGAAGGTCTGAAGATCGAAGTCGGTGCCTTTCTGCATGAAGGCTGCATCGCGCAGTTTCATGATCTCCATCTTGCCGGTGAGATAAGACATCCGGTTGGTCGGATTGAGCGTCTGTTTGCGGATCTCCTTCTTGAGATACTGCCGACCCGATTCTGAATCGGTTTCGAGCACTTCGACCATCCAGTCGAAACACTCCTCCGGCGTGAACTGCCCGGTGTGGAGCTTGACATCCGAGACAATCCGGGCCGCCCGATAACGAATCCCACCGAGGATGTTCAGCCAATGGGCCGGGTCCTCGGTACCGTACAAGCCGGCTTCGTAGACAGCCTCCTCGCAATAGAGCGCCCAGCCTTCGATCATCTGATCGTTGTCCTGCCACATACGTACGGGGTCTTTGGTCTGGGCGGCCAACTGGAACTGCAAATGATGCCCCGGAAAAGCCTCGTGTACTACAGAGCCTTTGAAACCGCGGCGATGGACATAGCGATAGCGCGCTTCCAGCTGCGGACGTTCCATCTCTTCGGGCAGTGGACGGACATAGAAGAAGCCATGCTGGGTGGTGTCGAGAATCCCCGGTGGTTCGTAGGCGATACCGGGTACCATCGAACGTAGTGCCGGTGGTGTTTCAACCACCGTGACCGGGGCGATATCTTCGGGAATGGTGATAAACTCCGACTGCTCACAGAAGATTCGTACCTGGTCGGTTTCCCACTGGTAGTAATCGAGAATGTCCTGGCGCGCGAAACTGGCCGGGACAAAAACCGAGTCACGTCCGTTCTGATGCTCGTACTCGACATACTCCTTTTGGGTCAGGTAGGCTGCCTGAGCATCCGCCAGGAGGGATTCGCCAAGCCGAAGCAACGAATCGGAATCGTAATCGAGGAAGAACTGGTTCGAAAGCTTGTAGTCAAAGTCGGTCTTGCCGATCGCAAATGCGGTTTCCTCTCCCGGTTGCATGTCGGTAAGGAAGACCGAGAAATCATTCATGGCCTCACGGGCGGCGGTGACGGTTTTGAGAATATCGTTCGCTTTGTCCGGGAACTCGTGCATGAGGACAGCACCTACTTCGCGGTAGAACTCAGAGGTCGATTCCAGCGACTCCACGGCAGCTTCGATGTAAATCGGGGAGACATTCTTGAGGTTCCTGCGAGCCGTGGAGAACAGGCCGGGTACAGACTTCATTCTGCTCAATATGAACACCCGCTTCTCTTGCAGCGGGGCATAGTCGGAGACCACTAAGGAATAGACACCTCCGAGCGCCTCGTCAACATAGAGCATTGGTGAACGGGTGTGCCATTTGATTCGCTGTAGATCCTGAAGAGCGATATCGACATTGGCTTTGATCAGTTTCAGGTTGAGCTGCTGCTCTGCCGACAGGTTGGCCTTCTTAAAACGATGCAGATCCTTCTCGTATCCGTTGAGTTTGCCGACCATCGCCCGAACCGACTTCGAAGAATAGTCGGCCAGCCTCATGTCATAATGATGATTACCCTTGTAACTTGATTTGACAGGATAGAAGGTCTGTAGTGTTTCCAGGATTTCAACGCATAGTTCGTCGAAGGTCTTCCGCTTGGCTTCGACAGAGCCGGCAGCGATTACGAGTGTAAGTACCAGAATCAACAGGCGAAAGGATATCGTTCGAAGCATTTTTAGTCCTCATTACAAAATCACCCCACTTGCTTTATAGAGTCGGCTGTTGGGGCTAGTTCCTGTAAAATCTTCCTACCAACTCAATGTGCATAGTATGCGGGAACATATCGACCGGCTGAACGGCAGGCAAGCTATAACCGGCCTCTACCAGTTTGGCGGCATCGCGGGCGAAGGTTGAAGGATTGCACGAGATATAGAGTAACTTATGGGGGTTCAGGCTGATAAGCTGTTTCAGCGCTTTTGGATTCATACCCGCCCGAGGCGGATCGACGATCACGGCACTGATCGCCTCCGTACGCTCCTGGTTCTCTCGCAGAAAGTCTTTTACGTGTCCCTGGAAGAAGCCGATGTTGTCCACGCCGTTCAGCCGGGCGTTCTCGGCGGCGGCCCGGACAGCATCCTCGACTAACTCCACTCCAATTACTTCCGCCACTCGATCAGCCAGCAAAATGCCAATGGTCCCGGTGCCGCAATAGAGGTCGAGTACCCGGTCGTCCGGCTCGGCTTCGAGCATATCGAAACCGGTCGAATAAAGCGTTTCCGCCTGCAACGAGTTGGTCTGGAAGAACGAGTTGGAGCTGATTCGAAACCGCTTGCCCAGCAGCTCTTCTTCGATAATACCGGTGCCGTGGAGGATCGTCTCTTTCTCACCCACCGCGATATTGGACTTCTGGCCGTTCTCGTTGTGCACCACCGTGGTGACCTCGGGGACCGTCTTCAGCAGCGACTGCACCATCTCCTCGGATTCCGGAAACTCCCCGTAGTTGGTGACGATATTTACCATCGTCTGCTCGGTGCGGGTGGTGTTGCGGATCATCAGAAACCGCATGTAGCCGGTGTGCTCCTTGACGTCGTATACCGGGATCTGCTTCTCCTTGACATAATCGCGCATCCAGTGGACGACCCTGTTCGATACCTCCGACTGCAAATGGCAGGCATCGAGGTCAAAGATATCGTCGAACCGTCCCCGAACGTGAAGGCCGAGCGTGAACGAATCATCGCCGGACGTATGGAAGGAGTATTCCATCTTGTTGCGATAGAAGAACTGCCTCTCCGAACCGATTATCTCTCTCACCTCGGTGTCATGGAGATGGCCCAGGCGTTCCAGGCAGTCCTTGACCTGTTTGCTCTTGAATTCCAGTTGCTGCTCGTAGGCAAGATCCTGCCAGGTACAACCGCCGCAACCGCCAAAATGGATACAGCGAGTCTCTCTTCGGAGATCACTTCGCGTAAGAAGCCTCACTACCTTCCCCTGGTTGTACTTTCGTTTCTTCCTGAAGATGAAAGCCTCGACTTTTTCGCCGGGAAGTCCCCCGTTGAGAAACACAACCTTGCCGTCCATGTGGGCCACCGACTTGCCGTCAAAGGCCAAATCCTCGATTGTCAGTTCAACGATGTTGTCCTTGTTTTCTTCCAAATAAGCTCCTGCGAAGGTTGCTAAGTCGAATAATCAGACCAAAATACACCATAATGATGTGGGCGCAACGATAACTTCGCGAACCGGTCGCCAGCGACGTGTTAGGGCATTCTCTGAGATTCTGCAAATCCGAAACAATTTCAGAAAACAGGTAGTAAAAGATCATCTTGTCCTTCAATTGAAACGTTCTGAGTTTATTAACATGTATGCCTTCAGTCCTTTACGCGGAACTATTCCGATTTACGTCACCCTGAGTTTCGAAAGGGTATATAATGGCCCTTTTTGTATTGAATACCAAAAACTCAGAGTTTTTGTGAATCTATTCACTTGACAAATCTCTCTATATTATTATCATTTTGCTCATGTTTAGCCGTTTGTCAACCGAGAGCCTGTATAAGGTGGTTGAATGAAGTTTTCGACCCGTGCCAGATATGGTCTTCGCATGATGGTAGAGTTGTCGCGAGGACTCAAGGAAAGCGAAGTGGTCTCTATCGGTCATATTGCCGAAGTGACCGGGATTTCTCCGAACTATCTGGCGCAATTGGCCATCCCGCTGAAGTCGAGCGGTTTGGTCAGGGGGATATCAGGCAAGAAGGGTGGTTACCAGCTGGCTAGGCCGGCAAAAGAGATCTCTGTAGGCGACGTTGTTTCGGCCGTACTGGGTCCGGTAGGTCTCACCGACTGCGTCAACTCACCGGATATGTGTCTCAACTCCAGTTTCTGTGAGACTCGCATGATCTGGGTCCTGGCCAGTCATAAGATGTCGGAACTGTTCGAATCTGTGTCGCTGGCAGACATGGTGGACAAACGCTGGAAAGAGAAGACAAGAAAGAAGTTTTCATATGTTCCGCTCCTTGATCCGGATGCGCACCTGGCAAGCGATGGCAACGGCGATGGCCCGAGCCACATCTGCCCGGCAAGTCCCAAGGGGCAATAGGAGGAGTTGACTTTATGATAGCACTTCAGGTTCTCACCTGCATCTGTGTAGTCGTGGCCTTTGTAGCCATGGCCGCCAAAGCTCTGCGGTACATGCGAGCGCCCGCCGAGCATATGCGTTGGGAGCTGTACCCTGTTCCGCACGAAAAGGGTCGCGCCGAACACGGCGGTTCATACCTCGAAGAAGTCGACTGGTGGACCAAGCCGCGTGAGAAAGATGTTGTCAACGAAATGAAGGAGATGGCCGAGGAGATCATTCTCCTTAAGGGGGTTTATCACCACAACAGAACGGTGTGGAGTTCATCGATGCCGTTCCATTTCGGAATGTATCTCTGCATCGGTTGGATCGTCTTCATGCTCGGCGGTGGTATCCTTGAGATGTTTGATATCGCAATTGGCGCCGATGCCGGTGTCTTCGGCCAGATCATCCATTTCGCCACCCTCGGTATGGGCTACGGCGGTCTGGTGCTGTCCGGTCTGGGTGCCCTTGGGCTGTTCATCTGGCGCGCTACCAACGAAGAGCAACGGGATTACAACGCCCCGATCGACTACTTCAACCTCCTCTTCTTCGTCGGCGTTTCGGTGGTGGCTTTGATCAGCCATTTCACCGTCGATCCTGACTTTTCCATGATGCGCGGCTATGTCGCCAATACCGTGACTTTCTCCGAAGCTACCGTTTCCGGGGGACTTTTCACGGCTGAGATTGTTATGATATCACTGCTGATTATGTGGATCCCGCTGACCCGCATGTCGCACTTTGTGGCTAAATACTTCCTGTACCACGACATTCGTTGGAACGACGAACCCAACGAGCGTGGCAGCAAACTTGAAAAGAGCCTGATGGCTCACCTGTCCCACAAGGTCGGTTGGAGTGCCGACCACATTGCCACCGGCAAGACCTGGGGCGAGGTAGTCACGGAGGGCAAAGATGACAAATGAACGCATTAGAATCAAAGATGTCTCGCAGAAGAAGGGACAACTGATTGAACTCGATCCGGCCAAGCTGCCGAAGTTGCCGTATCCGTACGAGGACTGGCAGGATCCGCCGTTCGAGGAAGTTGATCCGAAGAGAAAGGGCAACAAAGACACCTCTCTCGACGGCATCATGAATATCGGGGTACCGACCCCCGAGACGCAGGAAGAGAAAGAGAAGTTGGTCGCCAAGTTCCTGGTGGGACTTGAGAAGCTTTTCACCAAAGAGAACAACTGGACCTTCCTGAAGCCGCTGCAGCTGACCATGGACAACTGCGTCAAGTGTAACACTTGCGCCGAGGCCTGCCCGATTTTTGAGTCGAGCGGTCGCATCGATGCCTATCGTCCGCTGTTCCGGTCGGATATTCTCCGTCGGATCTACAACAAGTATGTCAAACCGGGCGGCAAGTTCGTAGCGCCGTTCACCGGCTCCAACTTCGACTTGAACTGGGAGTCGCTTACTCGTCTGATCCAGATGTCCTACCGCTGCACGCTCTGCCGTCGCTGCGCCCAAACCTGTCCGATGGGCTGTGACAACGGCCTCCTTGCGCGCGAGATTCGTAAGGTCTTCTCGATGGAACTGGGCCTGCATCCACAGGAACTCCACGAGGACGGTACACTCAAGCAGCTCGAAACCGGCTCCTCAACCGGTATCACTCCGGTGGCGCTGGTCGACCTGCTCGAGTTCTGCGAAGAGGACCTCGAAGATCGCACCGGCTACAAGCTGAAGATTCCGGTCGACAAGGCCGGAGCCGATATTCTCTTGATTCACAACGCCGGTGAGTTCCTCTCCTGGCCGGAAAATATCGAAGCTTTCGCTCTCATTTTTGAGGCGGCCGGTATCTCCTGGACCCTCTCTTCCGACGAGGTGGCCTACGATTCGGTCAACTACGGCCTGTTCTACGATGATGCCCAATACGTCAAGGTGACGCTCAAGCACGCCGAGGCGGCAAGAAAGCTGGGCGTCAAGAAGGTCGTGATGGGCGAGTGTGGCCACGCCCACAAGGCGGCCATGGCGATCGGTGACCGCGTCTGGATGGGCGACACCAACATCCCGCGTGAGTCGAGCATGACCACCCTTCGTGACATCGTCATGAAGGACATGATTAAGATCGATCCGGAGCGCAACCAGTTCCCAGTGACGCTGCACGATCCATGTAACATCACCCGTTCGATGGGTGTGGTCGAACCGCAACGCGAAGTGATCCGCAAGATCGCCCCACAGTTCCGCGAGATGACTCCCCACGGAGCCAAGAACTACTGCTGTGGTGGTGGTTCTGGTTTCGCGATCATGCAGTCGAACAACTTCCCGGGCTGGCGTAACTCGATTTCGGGGCGGAAGAAGTTCACGCAGATCCTCGAATCGTTCACTCGGGACGAGCTGGATCCGGAAAAGAACAAGTACGTCTGCGCGCCTTGCTCCAACTGCAAGGGTCAGATCCGAGACATGATCAACTACTACGATGCCTGGGACAAAGTCCATCTCCAGTATGGCGGCCTGGTAGAACTGATCGTCAACGGTATGACCGAAGTTAAGGAAGGTTTCATCGAGTGGGATGACTTCCACTGATCGGTAGATAGCGCACGTTCGCAGCGAGTCATTGCGAGCGTAGCGAAGCAATCTCATGTAGGGCGGGACTGTCTTCAGTCCCGCCTTTCGTTTGTAGCCTGAGGATTAGTCATTGCGAGCGCAGAACAGCTATCTCTTGTGCGGGCGATACAGTCTTCAGTCTCACTACATTTCTGGTGATTAATCCTAAAGCCCTTTTAGCGAAACGGTGTCACTGAGTTGAAGCCGCAATCGAGTCATGGAGCCATTCTTGAAATAGCAACGTCATTAGATAGAAATGATCCTCCGTAAGGCTATACTTCATTGCGCTATCACAACTTGCCGATGCGGCAACCAAATCCCCGCCATAAGAGAGCGAGAGCGCCTTGTTCCTCCACGCCTCGCGAAAGTCTGGTTTGTAGTAGAGGGCGCTGTCATAGCTGGCTTTGGCCGAATCATAGAGGCCAAGTCGAGATTGTGCATTTCCTCGATTGTTCCAGGTCTCGTGGTCATCCCTTCTTAGCTCAAGTACGCCGTCGCAGTAGTCCAGAACTTGTCTATAAAGTACTTTGGCACTGTCCAAAAGGTCTCTCTGTATGAGCTCTTCGGCCAATAGCCCCCATGCCACACTCTGCACAGTCATTACGATTGCTCGGCCGGAATCGTCCTTTGCTGCTCGAGAAGCATATTCTAGATGAGTAATTGCTATTTCATACTTCCCGAGCCCGATTTGTACTAGACCAGTGTCCAATGCCGTCCTCATGAGCTGCTTGTCTAATACTTGCTCTGCCAACTCTCGAGCTCTAGCGGAGTCACCCGACAAGATAAGCCCGCGTAGATTCTCTAGCTGACGCGAAATGCTGTCATGGGCTGATTCGAGGTTATGCTTAGTCGCGGGCGAGTCTGACTCCGTAGCGATTGAGGCGTAAATCGATAGAAGTACGGCAACTCCCTCGACAAACACGGCCAAGTGCCATTTCCATCGTCCCAGCTTCTCGTGCTTTTCTCCGAGCGCGATAACCAGCAGCGCGACAGCTGTCGCTACACCCATGATGGCCAAGACTGTGTTCATTGGTATCTTCTCGCTTATACGTCCACCCCTAGTGAACGTAGATTGATCCGCCCACTATAGACCCCTTTCTCTGAATGCGCAAGAATATTATCCCAGGGCAAGTCCCGCAGTACCCACCCAATTTGAGATTGCCGCGGCCCTACGGGCCTCGTAATGACTCGGTCTGGCCGGCAAGCTTAGGGGAGACCTGCCCTACAGCAAATAATCCTTTACCCCAGAACCACCTACGGCTAGTTTACAAACTAATCGCGGCAACTTACGTTTAAGGTAGACTATATACCGCCTAAGGAGTTACGACCCGGAAATGAGTTGTATGCATAGTCGAATTCTTCTGTGCCTCGCGGCCTTTATCGCAGCAGTTTTCCTCCCATCATCAGGATGGACCGCCGCCCCGGTCTCGGTGACCAATCTTCAACCCAACGACACGATCCACCTGGATGATCACTGGCTATATCAGTCGGGCGATGACATGGCCTGGGCCGACCCGGATTTCGACGATTCCCAATGGGGATCGGCACATACGCCTCTGATTGACGATGTTCCCGGAGAGTGGACCGGTATAGGCTGGTACCGCATCCATCTCAAAGTTGACTCCAGCATGTTCGGCAAAGTAGTCGGTCTGGCTTTTGCTCAGGTGGCGGCAACCGAGTTCTATTTCAACGGTGAGCTGGTACTAAGTCGAGGGGAGGTAGAGGAAGGCTGCGACATCCATAACATATACATCAAGCAGTACGGTGGACCGCACGGAATAGTCCTGGCCGATCAGGATTATCAGGTGCTGGCGGTGCGGATGTCTGTCGACCCCAACCATGGCCGCGGCCAGAACCGGGAGTTTCTCGGTCTCAAGATGTGGTTAGTCGAGTTTGAGAGTACTAACGATCATTCGATCGACACCTATATGTTGGTCACGCGTCACCAGATGTTCTTCACCGGCCTGGCACTGGCGATCTGTCTGATCCATCTTCTGGTTTATGTCTTCTATCCCAATGTGAAAGCCAACCTTTACCAGGTGTATTTCACGCTGAGCATTGCCATTCTCTGTTTCGCGCCCTTCCAGATGGCACTGGAACATCGTGTACACGGATTTATGTTGGTAGGAGCTCTGTTCAAACTGGCTGTCACAGCTACGTGCGTGTGCGGGCTGTGGTTGATCAATCACCTTCTTTATCCCAAGATGCCCAAACACTTCTGGTTTCTTGCCGCAGGTGGAGCCCTGGTTGGTCTGGGTGGCTACTGGTTACACCAAAGTCTCATCTACGGCTTTGCGATGCTGGTATTAGCTGAAACCACGAGGGTCGTCATAACGGGACTGATAAAACGCAAACCGGGAGCTTCCATCATCGGAATCGGTTATGGCCTCTTTATCATCGCCTCAATGTACCAAATGATGGTCGATATGAACTGGGTGCCCAATCTGTGGGAAGGCTACTTCTTCTATTATCTCTATGGCGTCCTGGCACTGTTGATTTCGCTCTCGATTCTCCTGGCCTGGCAGTTCACCGCCGCCAAGAAGGATCTCGAAGTTCAGCTGGACGAAGTCCAGAAGCTATCGGCCGAGACCAAGCGTCAGCAGGAGGAAGCCAAGAAACAGGATGTTGCCCGCGCGGTGCTGGTCAAGGAGAAGGCGATGGAAATCGAAAAGGCACGAGACTTGCAGCGCGCCTACGATGAACTCGAGGACGCCAACCGCCATCTCAAGGAAACCCAGGCCCAACTCACGCAATCCGAGAAAATGGCCTCGCTGGGTATGCTCGTCGCCGGCGTAGCCCACGAGATCAACACCCCGGTGGGAGCGATCAACTCCTCGCATGACACTCTGGCAAGAGCGGTTTCAAAGATTAAGGACACCCTTGATAATGACTGCGACACGGAATGCGCCACCAGACGCCGACTCTTCAAGTATCTGAGTGCTATGGATGACGCCAGTCGCGTGATAGAATCGGGAGGTGATCGAGTAACCAAGATCGTACGACGCTTGAGAAGCTTCGCGCGCTTGGACGAGGCTGAACTGCAAAAAGCGAACATCAACGAAGGTATTGAGGACACCCTGATTCTGGCCCACCACGAACTGAAGCACACTGTCCAGGTAACCTGCAACTATGGCGATCTTCCGGAGATTGCCTGCTATCCCGGGAAGCTGAACCAGGTGTTCCTTAACCTCCTGATCAATGCCCGCCAGGCGATCGAAAAGAAGGGGTCGATCACAATCACCACCGAGGTGGTTAATGGCTTTGTCAAGGCAAGCATAGCCGACTCGGGCGAAGGTATTCCGGAGGACAAACTTCAGAAGATCTTCGATCCGGGCTTCACGACCAAGGGGGTTGGTGTGGGCACCGGTCTGGGACTATCGATCTGCTATCAGATCATACAGGATCACCACGGCGATATCCAGGTCGAAAGCGAAGTGGGGAAGGGCACCACCTTCACGGTCAAGCTACCGACCAACCTGGACGAACTGGTCGAAAACACCTAGGCGGCCAAACGGATGCTAGGATTTCTCAGCAGAATAGCCGGCATTCGTCGGAGCGAGCTGGGCATCACTGCCCTGATGGCAGCCAATTACTATCTCGTTCTGGTCACGTACTATTTTCTCAAGCCGGCTCGAGATTCGCTCTTTCTCGTCAAAGTTAGCCCCGAACAACTTCCGCTGGTATTCATCCTGACAGCATTGATTGCAGCCCCCGTGACTTCGATCTACGCCCGGGCGGGAAGGACTCTCCGACTGGATCGTCTTATCTATATTTCGGTCGGAGTGATAATCGCCAACCTGGCCCTGCTGCGCTATTTGGTCCAGTTGCCCTACGACTGGGTCTACTACATGTTTTATGCCTGGGTCAGCATATTCGGCGCCCTGACAACCTCACAGTTCTGGCTCCTGGCCAACGCTGTATTCGACGCCGCCCAGGCCAAACGCGTTTTCGTGTTGCTCGGACTGGGAGGAATCGTCGGAGCCTTCACCGGAGGAGAGGTGACCTCTTTTATGGTGACCTCGTTCGGCGTATCAACCGAGGATCTGTTGTTCTTCTGCATGGCCTTCCTGGCGATCTCGGCTGTTCTCAGTGGACTGAGTTGGCGACTGCGGCCGGTTGCCGGAGCCGACAAGGCACGTCGTTCTGATCGCAACGAGGAGTCGCAGGAAAAACTGTCGCAGCTGTTCAAGCTGATCTTCCGGTCGCGACATCTGGCTATCACCGTGGGGATAATCGCGATGACCGTGATGGTTGCTTCGTTCGTGGACTACCAGTTCAAGACGGTTTCTTTTCAGTCGTTCTCCGAAAAAGCCGAGCTTACCGCATTTCTCGGCAAGTTCTACGGCCGCTTGTCGCTGGTCTCTCTCGCATTGCAGATGTTCCTGGGCTATCGCGTGATCCGATGGCTCGGTGTTACGGGGACGATCACTTTTCTTCCGACCAGCCTGGTCATAGGATCGATCGCAATGATCGCCTTCCCAGCCCTGGGATTACCGCTGCTCTGGGCCGGCGTCCTGCTTCGTGGCGGAGATGGTGCAATCAAGTACTCTTTGGATAAGACGGGTCGCGAACTGCTCTTCCTACCGGTGCCCATTGAAGTCAAGAAACGTACCAAAATCTTCCTGGATATGTTCGTCGATCGCTGGTTCCGGGGATTTGCCGGTGCACTGCTCCTCCTGTTCTCTTCGGTCCTGGCGTTTTCGGTCCAGCAAATCAGCATTGTAGTACTGGTCCTTCTGGTCGGTTGGTTGGTGCTCCTTCTGATGATGCGAAAGGAATATGTCAACTCGTTCCGCAAGGCAATCGATCGCCGCCAGATAGATGTGTCCGATATTCGCGTGAAGATCAACGATGAATCGACTGTTAACACCCTCATTGTGTCACTGGCCTCGGAAAACGATCGCCAGGTGACCTATGCCCTGGAAATGCTCAAGTCGGTCAAGGGTGTCGAACTGAAATACCCGATCATCCCGCTTCTCGAACACAAGTCGGCACCTGTCAGGTTGGGAGCGGTTGAGGCCCTCCGGGTCCACGGCGATCACGAGCAGATCGATCAGGTTCAGAAGCTTCTGGGTGACCCGGAAGAGCGGGTCCGTCAGGCTGCGCTTGGGTTCTTGTGCCATGCCCGCCCCGAAGGCGCCCTTGAGGCGTTACGGGATTTTCTGGGGCACCAGGATCCTCGCGTGCGTTACGCTTCACTGGCCCACATCGCCGAGCACGGGGACGAAGAAGAGCAGGCGTTGATCACCGTCGAGACGGCACAGTCGATCCTGAACGACCAGTCGGAACATGCTGCTAACGGCAGAGTCCAGTTGGCCAAGGTACTGGGCAAACTGGAATCGGACGAACTCGCGCAGTACCTCCGAGGCTTGCTCGAGGATGAGAACGAGGACGTGGTGCGTGCGGCAATCGAAGGAATCGGCCGCAAGTCTGACCGCTATTGGATTCCCTGGCTGGTCGACAAACTGGCCGATCGGAGATACCGTCCCCAGGCTAGACGGGCACTGGCTGCTTACGGCGAGAGCATCCTCGGCACCCTCACCGACTATTTGGTTGATGCCAATACCTCCCTGGTAGTTCGCAAGCAGGTTCCGCGTATTATTCGCTCGATCATCTCGCAGGACTCGGTGGAAGCGCTACTGTTTGTCCTGGATCGGATCGAGCCGTCGCTGCAGTATCATGTCATCAAAGCTCTCAACAAGCTGCGGGTAAACGGGAGCACACTGAAGATCTCCAAGACCCGCGTTTTCGAGATGATGGTCTCAGAAGCCAAGATGTACTACGAGACTCTCCAATTGCTGGTCGGATTCGGTGAACCCAACGGTCATGAATCCGCCAAGCTGCTGAAACGAGCCTTGTCCGAGAAACTGAATCAGAAGCTGGAGCAGATTTTCCGGCTCCTGGGTCTGGTCTATTCTCCCAAGGATGTCTACAACGCCTACCAGGGAGTCACCAGTAAGAACAAGATCGTCCGGGCCAACGCCGTTGAGTTTCTTGACAATCTACTTCGCAACGATATCAAGAAATATATCTTCCCGATCGTAGAATCGGTCGTCGCCGAGGATGTGATCCGGCAAGCCCAGCGCGTGTTCTCTCTTAATCAGAAATCTGCAGAAGAAGGGCTGGCCGATCTAATTCAGGGTCGGGACAACTGGCTTCGTGTCTGCGCCCTTTACTGCGCCGGTCAAACCGACTCCCCACAACTGCGCGATCTGGTGCAAAAGGCAACATCGGACCGGGATCCCCTGGTCCGAGAGACCGCCCGATGGGTACTTGAGGGTTACAAATGACAACAACATCCAACTCACGGGAGCAGTGATATGCTGACCGTTGTCGAGAAAGTAATAATACTCCAGAACATCGATGTCTTCTCGGGAGTCGAGTCTGAGAAATTGGCCGAGTTGGCAGCCATTGCCGAAGAAGTGACTTACCTCAAAGACGATGTCGTCTATCGCGAGAACGAGGTTTCCGACTCGCTGTACTTGGTCCTTCAAGGGGAAGTGCGGCTTCATCGAGGTGACCAGGAAATCACCACCGCCGGAGAGCTTGAGGCGTTTGGTACCTGGGCTTTGTTCGACACCGAACCCAGAGTGGTTACGGCTACTGCGGTCGAGGACTCCCAACTCCTCAGAATCGATCGGGAAGACTTCGTCGACTTGTTGGCCGATCACGTCCAGATAGCGCAAGGTGTGCTTAAGACACTGGCCACGCGACTTCGTAGCCTGATCGAGCGGGCCTCTTGAGGAGAGATCGGACCGAACGATTCGATCGCCGGTCTGTTCTATTAGGAACGTCGACTGATGACGATAACTCAGGATAACCAATGACTGACTCAGAAGAACTCGCTCGCTTGAAGAAATCGGAGATGGTGTATCGGCGGATGATCGAAATGGCTGCCGATGCAATCTTTGCCATCGATACCGAGTCGGGGGAAATCCTGGGGTCGAATCCCAAGGCCTCGGAACTGACCGGGCTCAGCGATAAAGAGATAACCGGACGCAAGGTCTGGGAACTCCATCCTGAGGACGAACAGGATGCCGCCCGCGAGTTGTTCTTCAAGGTTGTCAAAACGGGATCCGGCTCGAGCGAGATGCGATTTGTCCGACCCGACGGATCAGAACGGTTTGTTGAAGTCAACGCTACTACTATCGACTGTGGTGAACGGCTCTTGATTCAGAGGATATGCCGCGATATCACGGAACGACGAAAGCTTCGGGAACAGCTGAAACAGGCCAACGAGGAGCTCGAACAACGAGTGACCGAGCGAACTGCTCAGCTCCAAAACAAACAGGCACAGCTGATCCAGGCGGAGAAGATGGCTGCCCTGGGAAGCCTGGTCGCCGGCGTGGCCCATGAGATCAATACTCCGCTGGGGGCCCTGAGGTCCAACCTCGACCTCTTCGAGCGCTCCATGAAGAAAATCCACGACATTCTGGACAAAGACACGGTGCCGACCGAACTGAGAGAAGACCCTCAGCTTGAGAAGCTCTTCTCGGGAATTGACAAGCTGAACGAGATCAACGACGAAGCCACCGTTCGCATAATCAAGATCGTCGACTCATTGCGGCGTTTCGCACGACTGGACCAGGCCGAAAAGGATACCGTCGATATCCACGAAGGTATCGAGAACACCTTGACCCTGGTTCATCACAAGATCAAGGGGCGCATCGAAGTCGAACGTGATTTCGCGGAGCTGCCTGCCATTGAGTGTTATCCCAATCAGCTCAACCAGGTGTTCATGAACATCCTGGTGAACGCCAGCCAGGCGATCGAGGATAAGGGTACGATCACCATCAAGACTTCTCTGAAACAAGAGCGAGTCGTGATCGAGATTAGCGACACCGGCAGCGGTATCCCGGAAGATATACGCAGTCGCATCTTCGATCCGGGTTTCACTACCAAGGGTGCCGGTGTTGGAACCGGACTGGGGTTGGCGATCGTCCACCAGATTATCGAGGATCACTCGGGCAGTGTCGAGGTCGATTCGACAGTCGGCGAAGGAACAACCTTTAGAATAAGTCTTCCGGTGGGGTGACAATGAACGATTGGCTAAAGTGTCGCCGCGGCCCGCACAAGATTGTCCTGGTCGATGATGAGGAGATGGTAACCAGATCTTTGAGCACGTTTCTTCGGATTGAAACCGACTACGAGGTGGTTACGTTTGAAAATCCTGTTTCGGCACTGGACTCGGTACGCTCCAATCCTTTTGACGTCGTAGTTTCCGACTTCTTCATGCCGGAGATGAACGGCCTCCAGTTTCTCAAGGAGGTCAGGCAGATACGACCTGAGGCTCCTCGGATTATGCTTACCGGTTATGCCGACAAGGAGAACGCCATCAAGGCCATCAACGAGGTTGACCTCTTCTACTATCTCGAGAAGCCCTGGGACAACGACCAGCTCAAACTCGTGATCGACAACGCCGTGTCATCGCTGGATCTGAACTGCCTGCTTCGGGAGAAGATTCAGGAGTTGGACCGGACCCTTCGCGATCGTGATGCTCTCTCGGCTCGCGATGAGAAGATGCAGCGGGAGCTGGATCTAGCCAAGGCTGTACACAGTCGGTTGCTACCCGAACCTTCGGGTGATTTGGGCGGCCTTGCCCTGGAAGTTATCTATCGCCCGGCCATGGAGGTCGGTGGTGATTTCTACAGTACAATCGACCTCGACCGGGGCAGAAAGGCTATTCTTCTGGCCGATATCATGGGTCATGGAATTCAGGCGGCGCTGAGCACAACGTTGGTAAAATTTGCCTTTGATTCCCTGTCTCAGGGCAGTGAGGGGCCGGTAGAGATCCTCAAGAAGATGAACGATATCCTTCGCCAGGGTCTGCCCGGACACTGCTTTGTTGCTGCGGCCGTTGCGGTTGTGGAGCCGGAGGACCGGATAATCACCGTCGGAAATGCCGGCTTGCCTCATGCGCAGATTCTTAGAAGGTATCAGGAAGAAGTGATGTCGGTACCTCTCAACGGTATGTTTCTTGGTTTCGCCGATGAAGACCTTTTTCGCCTTGATTCACAGCAGAAGGTGGAGCTTGACAGCGGCGACTGCCTGCTCTTATTTACCGACGGTCTGACCGAATCAGCCGATGATCAGGGTCGTCAGTTCGGCGAAGACGAGATGATTCAAGTCATCCGCGGCTCCCGCGACCTGAGTTGTCGCGAAATGCTCGACAATCTGGTCGACGACGCGATTCGGTTTGGACAAGAGCAAGAACGTGACGATATTACCCTACTCTCGCTAGAAGCGAAATAGTCAGGAGAAATAGATTTGACCGCATCCTCTGGTAACAAGATCGTAATTGTCGATGATGAGCAAATGGTATTGACCTCGCTCGATTCATTCCTCGGACTAGAAACCGAGTATGACGTCCATACTTTCACTTCTGCGGTCAAAGCCCTCGATTTTATCAAGGAAAACGATGTCGACCTGGTGATCTCCGACTATCTGATGCCCGAGATGGACGGCATCAGTTTCCTGGCGAAGGTTCGAGATCTTCGCCCCGAAGTGCCCCGCATCATCCTGACAGGCTACGCCGACAAGGAAAATGCGATCAAGGCGATCAACGATGTCGGTCTGTTCCAGTACATCGAGAAGCCGTGGGAGAACGACGATCTCTTGATCGTGATCCGCAACGGTCTGGAGCGTCAACAGCTCATGAAGGCGCTGAATCAGAAGATCGAGGAAATCAACGCCGCCTACTCTGACCTTCAAGGCCTCCAAAAAGCCATCGTCAAGACGTTCATCTAATCCCGTCTGTTGTAGGTCGAAACCCCTGACGCGCAGCTGGTCGCCGAAGGCGAGGTTTCGACAATACAAACAAGCCGGGTGCCCCAGGGCTTGACCTGGGAAAGTTGCCACGCGGACAGAGTCGCGGTTTGCGTACCTCCCGGTGCGGGAACACCAGGCAAGCATAACAGCCGGCAGACGGGGACGTCCGCCAGCCACGAAATACAAGCAAGCCTGCGAAGGTTCGGGCCCGCTACGGACTACTTCAAAAGTAAACCCACCCTGAGAAGGGTGGGCCACCAAGACCATGTTATCGTCTGGAGCTATGACTCGAACTAGGGCTGGTCATGAAAATGCACCAGGGCAAACAGCGCCCGCAAGGTGACATCCGGCTCGGGTGACACAGTCAGGCCAATCATATCCTCACACACCGACTGCGGCAGCCGGAACATGACGCTGGCCCAGGCCTCAACCGCCGGTTGAGAAGAGTACACCGCCGATCCCCAAAGCATCTGGAAAGCCTCGGCTTCGCTCTGAGTGAAACCTAACCCGGTTAGATCGGTGTCGAATTGATGGAAGAAGAGGGGTGACATGAGCACATTGGCGGCCTCTCCGGGGCCAATACTATCGGCATAGGCAAGATAGGGATTGAACGGCCCAAGTCCGTGGATGTCATAGTTGAAACTGCCCAGAACGTTGTAGACCGTATAGTCGCCGGTATTGCGCATGGTGGCCCGGGAGCTGTCCACCCAAGCGACTTCCACCTCGATTGGATTGCGGTAGTCAATGAGGCCTTCGTAGAATAGGAACCGGGCGACATCCTGGCCGGATTGAATCATGTCAGCGTCGACATCGTTGAGGATATCGACGATGTATTCCAGTGGGACATGATTGGACGTATCCGCCCGCTGCAAGAATTCCATTTGCGGCTGTGGTTTTTCGGGGCTCCAACGAAGAGTATCGCCGGAGATCTCGGCCAGCGGATAGGTGTCGGTGGGCTGGCCGGTCTTGAACACGACCTCTACATCAACCGGCGCGTCCGGAAGATTGTGGAGATAGATCACCGGTTCACGAGCGATTGTCGCCACCTCGGGGCGAGAAGTGTTGAAAAAGACACTGTCGTGCTGGCATCCGACCAATACACCCCACTCATGTACGGCGAATTCCTCTTCGAACTCGAAAACGTCCCCTCTGTCATCACAACCGACGAGCCAAATGATAAGCAACGCCGTGGCGGCGCTCACGGCCAGGATGTACTTCATGTTATTCCCCTTCTCAAAGTGTCAACGTACATATTGGAGACGATTCAAGCCACTTTTTGTGGCATCTTTTATACAACTCAGGCCAAGCCGCGCGTGCCCGTCGCTGCTACCTCTCGACCTCAAATCGGTTGCCGGAGAACGGTTTTCTGGCTATAATTGTCTGAACCAGTCATTGGAAGGGCGAATCTGTGTCCAAAAGAGTTGTCATAGTCGAAGATGAACAGGAAATTGGCGAGCTAATCTCGTTGACCCTCAAGAACGACGGCTTTACGACCGAACTGGTATCGACCGGAGAAGCCGGGCTGAATCAGGCTCTCGCCAATCCTCCCGATCTGGTGGTGCTCGATTGGATGTTGCCCGGCAAGGACGGTCTGGAAGTGTGCCGGCTGCTGCGGTCCGACGAGAGGACGAAAAAGGTGCCGATCATTATGCTTACCGCCAAGGTCGAGGAAGCCGACATCGTTTCCGGGCTTGAGGTCGGAGCTGATGACTACATCACTAAGCCCTTCAGCCCCAGAGTACTACTCGCCCGGGTCCATGCCTTACTCAGGCGTGAATCGCCCCCAGACAAATCAGACCACCAGGATCATATCTCCCATCAGGGTCTTGAGATAGACACCAAACGTCGAAGCGTGTCTTACAACGGCAAGGACATCAATCTCACAAACTCCGAGTTCCAACTCCTGTTCAGCCTGGCCTCCCGTCCCGGATGGGTCTTCAACCGCGAGCAGTTGGTGACGTACATCCGCGGAGAAGACGTCTTTGTCACCGACCGAACTGTCGATGTCCACGTGGCTGGTCTCCGCAAGAAGCTGGGTGACGCCGCGAAGTTCATCGAAACCGTCCGCGGCGTCGGGTACCGCTTTAGGGAGTAAGCTTGGCCAAGCGTCGCCTCTTCTGGAAGATTTTCCCCTCGCTACTGGCTATCGTCGTGATTGCTGTAGCAATCATGGTTATCTACACGGAGCAGACTCTAAAGCAATCATACCGTGAGCAAACCCACCAGGATCTCCTCGACAAGGCCTATCTGGTTGAGCATCTCGTCACTCCAATGGTCCTCGAGCAGCAGTATCCCGAGGTTGACTCATTGTGCAAGGAGATATTCGAGCAGACCGGAGTGCGTGTAACGCTGATTCTTTCCTCCGGTGTGGTGGTTGCTGACTCGCGCGAAAACCCGGCAATAATGGAGAACCACGCCCTGCGCCCCGAAGTGGTTGAGTCCAAAGAGAACCAGATAGGAGTCAAGGAGCGCTTCAGTAGTACCCTCCAATTGCGGATGATGTACTTGGCCATGAACGTCGAGACGGCCCCGGAACCTTACGTGGTGCGTGTGGCCTACCCCATGACGGCAATCGAGAAAGCCCTGGGGGGGCTTCGCTTTCGGATTATTCTCGGCGGTTTGGTCGTGGCTATTCTTGCCACGGTGGTGTCGCTGATTCTCACGCGACGGATCAGTCGTCCGCTGGAGTCGCTCAAGCGCGGCGCCGAACGCTTTGCGCGGGGCGCTTTTAAGCGCAAGCTCAGTGTCAAAGGATCCGACGAAATCAGCACCCTGGCAGCCGCCATGAACTACATGGCCGACGAGATCTCCACCAAGATCACGACCATCACGGAACACCGTCAGACTCAGGAAGCGATTATGGCTTCTATGGTCGAGGGCGTTGTGGCGGTCGATGTAGACGAGCGAATTATCAGTATCAATCGAGCCGCCGCTGACTTTTTCGATATCAATGTCCACGAGTACGAAGGACGCTATCTCCATGAAGTCGTCCGAAGTTCGGCTATGCAATTGCTGGTGCAACAGATCCTCCTGGGCGGAGAATCAGAATCGGTTCAGGCTGAGTTGTCCACCGGCGTCGACAAGACCCGCTATTTGCAGGCATCGGGGTCGATTCTTCGTGACAACGAGGGACACGGTCTGGGCGCGGTGGTGGTTCTAAACGATGTCACGCGTATCCAGGAGTTGGAGGATCTCCGGCGTGACTTCGTGGCCAACGTGTCCCACGAGCTACGAACCCCGATCACATTGATCAAGGGATATGTTGAGACTTTGCAGGACGGCAGTGTTGACGATGCCGCTGATGTCAACCGTTTCCTGGGCATCATCGCCCGTCACTCGGACCAGCTGAACCAGTTGATCGAGGATCTTCTTAGTCTGTCTCGAATCGAGCAGGGTCCGGCAATCAAGTTCGAGGAAGGGCCGCTGGAGTTTGATCTTACGCTGGCCATCTCCGAATGCGAGCCGAAGGCGCGCGAGAAGAACATAGTGGTCAAGCAACAAGGTGTCGTCGATGTTAACATCGAAGCCAACCATCACCTGGTGGGCCGTGCTGTAAGCAATCTCATTGACAACGCAATCAAGTACAGCGATCCCGGCAGCGAGATTGTCGTAAGGACCGAGATGGAAGACCATGCCGTTAAGATCAGCGTGACGGACCACGGGTGTGGCATCGAGGAGCAACATCTGGCCAGGCTATTTGAGAGATTCTATCGCGTCGATAAGGCGCGGTCGCGGGAGCTGGGCGGTACCGGCCTCGGCCTGGCGATCGTCAAGCACATCGCCAATGCGCACGGTGGCTCCATTGATGTCGAGTCAACTCCCGGTGAGGGCTCTACTTTCAGCTTAACGCTGCCGCTCAGTTGAGGTAGAATCGCCGGCGCCTACCAGTTAGCCCCTTTGTATGTACGATTCTCGCTCTTCCTGTTGACCGTCGTCCAAAAAAGTGGTTACTTGTCTGTTTGGCCCTCGTAGGAGCGCGGGGGGTATAACTAATATGAAGAGACGGATCTTGACATCGTTGGTGATCGCAACTTTGGTTGCTTCCCTGGCCTGTATGGCACTTGCCTCGAGCCACAAGAATATCACTATCAAGGGATCGGATACGCTCGTTCGACTCTGTCAGCTCTGGGCGGAGAAGTATATGAGCGATAATCCGGAAACCGCGATTCAGGTGTCAGGGGGTGGCTCCGGAATAGGGATAGCTGCGTTGATAACCGGAAACACCGATATCTGTGAGACATCGCGGCTACTCAACCACAAGGAGATGAAGCGCGCCAAAAAGAAAGGCGTGAATCCCTTTCCAATTGCGGTTGCCCGAGACGGTATCGCTTTCTATGTCCATACCGACAACCCGATCGAACGTTTTTCCCTGGAGCAACTTAAGAGTATCTACACCGGGAAAATAGACAATTGGAGTGAACTGGGCGGACCGGATCGTCCTATCGTCATGTACGGACGTGAAAGCCATTCAGGGACTTACGCTTTCTTCCGAACTCGAGTACTCGAAGGTAAGAATCAGGACAAGAAGGTGCAGTCCCTCCCGGGAACAGCAGCTATCGTCAACGCCGTGGCCAAGGACCGCAACGGCATTGGATACGGCGGTATTGCATACGCCGAAGGCATCAAGACAGTCAGTCTTGCCTCCGATAGCGATGGCCCGGCCGTCAAGCCCACGCGAGCCCATGTAGCCGATGGAACTTATCCCGTCTCTCGTGATCTGTACTGGATCGTCAATGGTGAGCCCGAAGGTGAAGTCAAGAATCTCGTAGATTGGGTCTTGTCCGAGGAAGGACAGTCGTTGGCAGCTATTGCAGGCTACGTTCCGCGGCTGCCCGAGCGTTCTCAAGCGATTCAGAGTCGCTGAAGAATTCCCAGGGATACAGAAATACCTTGGTTCGGCCCTGGAAGGCCGACGGTGTTCTGGTGATGGTGTTATGTCAAATCATCCGCGTCGACTAAGGCGTACCAAAGAACGGATTGGGGAGAAGGTAGTCGCAACGATCGCCTATACGGCAGTGGTGGCGATGATCCTGATATTCGCCTTTCTGTTGCATGGTGCGTTGCCGGTGCTGTTCGATCCGGAGACCGCCGATGTCGCCGGTACCGCGGAACTCCTGCTTCCGGACCAGTCTTCGCCGGAGCCGTATGCCTGGCAACCGATTTCAGATCCTCCCCGTTTTTCAGTCTGGCCTCTGGTGCTGGGAACTCTCAAGGTGGCCTTGGTCGCGCTGTTATTGGCGATACCCCTGGGTATCTCTGCCGCGGTTTTCACCTCAGAGTTTGCCTCCCGCCGCGCCCGCGAGATTGTAAAGCCGGCAATCGAACTTCTGGCAGGTATTCCATCGGTAGTCCTTGGTTTTCTGGCGCTGACAATCCTCTCGAGTTTACTACAGAATATCTTTGGATGGACCTATCGCCTCAACGCTTTGACCGCGGGCATGGCTCTGGGGGTTGCCGTAATCCCGATCGTCTACAGCCTCGCTGAGGATGCCATGGCGGCGGTTCCTGCGACTCTGAGAAACGCCGCCGCGGCCCTGGGAGCGTCCCCCTGGCAGATCACCCGCACTGTGGTCATACCGACTGCCCTGCCCGGTGTAGCGGCCGGTTGTCTCCTCGCTTTTGGCCGTGTAGTGGGAGAGACTATGATCGTCCTGATGGTATCCGGCAACATAGCGACAATGTCAGCCTCGTTGGTAGATTCGGTGCGAACGGTGGCCGCGACTATTGCCGCTGAAATGGCCGGGGTAGCCTCGGGGTCGGCTCATTATCATGTCTTGTTCGCGCTGGGCGCAATTCTGTTCCTGTTCACTTTCGTCGTCAACCTGGGGGGACAGGCAGTGCTTCGAGTACTCAGACGACGAACCGGCGAGGGAGTGATCCCATGATGGCAGCTCCCACCTATTCATCGGTGCCGTCGCGCGGGGGTCTTCCTGCATACCTGACAGCGGCCGCTACGGCGATCATTCTGCTGATGCTCGGGTTGATACTCGGGCTATCATTGATCCACGGCGCCGGTTCTATCTCGCTCGGTTTTCTTGCCGGTGAGCCGGATTCCGGTTTGACCAGCGGCGGAGTATTTCCGGCGATCTTCGGTACCGTGGCAATGGTCTTGCTCATGACTATATTTACGGTACCGATAGGCGTGACTACTGCCGTGTATCTCCACGAATACGCCCCGCGAAAGTCCTTTTCCGCCCGTCTTATCAGATTGGCCATATACAATCTGGCAGGCGTGCCAACTATCGTGTTCGGATTGTTTGGACTCAGCTTCTTCGTGGGTTTTGTCGGTGGGGGAATAGACTCGACATTTTACAACTCAGACGTTCCCGTGTGGGGTCAGCCGGCGATAATCTGGTCGGCTCTGACAGTTGCCCTTCTGACACTGCCGGTGGTGATTGTCTCCGCCGAGGAATCTCTGGGGTCTATTCCCGACTCATTGCGTCAAGCCTCCCTGGCGCTGGGCGCCACCAAACTCCAGACCATCCATCGGGTGGTGATTCCCCAGGCGGCACCGGGAATACTCACGGGCGTCATTCTGGCCGTCAGTCGCGGCGCGGGCGCAGTCGCGCCGATCATGTTCACGGGAGTCGCTTTCTATTTGCCGAATTTGCCCCAGGGCTTGACTGATCGGTTCATGTCGCTAGGTTTTTACGTATATACTATGGCTACCCAGTCTCACGACTTAGTGCCGGCACTTCCCATGCTCTACGGTATGGTGTTGATACTTTTGGTTCTAACGTTTATGTTGAACGCTGTCGCTTTGTTGATCCGTACCCGGATGAGAACACAGAATTCGGAGAGAACGTAAATGCCCACCAATCCTCGTCAGAACAGAGTTCTTGGCTCGAAATCATCGCCGCCGTCAATGCCGATGATGCAGGTGGAGCATTTGAATGTATTCTACGCCGAGACCCAGGTTCTTTTCGATATCTCGCTCAAGGTACCCCGACATGAGGTGCTGGCGCTTATTGGTCCCTCCGGCTGCGGCAAGTCGACCTTTCTCAAGACACTCAACCGAATGAACGATACCATCCCTGAAACACGTGTGTCGGGCTCGGTCTATCTGGACGGAAGTGATATCTACCGCGATGTGAGCGATGTCTCCGAGGTTCGGCGACGCGTGGGCATGGTCTTCCAGCGCTCCAACCCGTTTCCTCGATCGGTATTCGAGAATATCGCCTACGGGTTGAGGATCAACGGTGTACGCGACCGTATTCGAATTGCCGATGCCGTCGAACGCACTCTCAAGGCGGCCCATCTATGGGACGAGGTCAGCGGAAAGCTGAGCGAGAGCGCTCTCAAGCTAAGTGCCGGACAACAGCAGCGCCTGTGCATCGCGCGGGCCCTGGCAGTGCGCCCGGATGTGCTTCTAATGGACGAGCCGGCTTCGGCGCTCGATCCCATTTCGACCAGGGCAATCGAGGACTTGATCGGTGAGCTGAAGTCCACCTATACCATCGTAATCGTCACTCACAACATGCAGCAAGCGGCACGAGTTTCGGATCACACCGCGTTCTTCCTTGATGGACACATGATCGAATCCGACCGAACCGAGACCATTTTCACACGACCCGCCAAGAAGCAGACCGAAGACTATATCACCGGGAGATTCGGGTAGGCCTTCCATGACAAAGTACTACCAAAAGGAGATCGAACATCTCAAGAAGAAGGTCCTGCATCTCACTGCCGTTGTGGAGGAAGCCCTCCAGGTGGCCGTGACGGCCGTAGCCGAACGTGATGAAGAGTTGGCCCAGCAGGTCATCGATGGTGACCAGCGGATCGACTTGATGGAAGTTGAAATAGAAGAAGATTGTCTAAAGATTCTTGCGCTCTACCAGCCGGTTGCGATCGATTTACGGTTCATTGTTTCGGCTCTCAAGATCAATAACGATCTGGAACGGATTGGTGATCTGGCGGTGAACATTGCCGAACGCGCGTTCATCCTGGCCGTTTCGATTGAAGACGATGTGCCTTTTGATCTTAATGCCATGCTAGACCGTGTCCTGGCTATGGTCAAGAGCAGTGCCGATGCGCTGGTGAACATGGATGTAGAAACTGCCAACCAGGTATGCTGCAGCGACGATTTTGTGGACGATATGAATCGTGAGGCACGGCAGGCAGTAATCGATCGAGTGAAACAGCACCCCGAAAGGGCCAACGAGTACCTCGCCCTTTCGGGTATAGCGCGCAATCTCGAAAGAATCGCCGATCATGCCACCAATATCGCCGAGGATGTGATTTACATGGTAGACGGCGAGATCGTTCGCCACCGCGGCGGCGCTTAGCAGCCTCGTTATCCCTGCCGTATCAGGTTGTAAAACCGACCAAATAGCGTATATTGAGACAAGTCTGTCGATACTCACCCTCCGGAGGTATATGTGCTATATCAACGCCTGTTCCTGGCTATCCATCTATTCGTGATCCTGATAGTGGCTATTGCATCCGCCGTGAATGCCGGCGATCACATGGAAGTTCGTGTGTTCATCGACAACAAGGCGGACTGGAAGGCATTGGAGGGGATATCACTCGACTGCGTGACCCGTACTGATGATCACGTGGTAATCATCACCAATCCGGATCAACTGGCCAAGTTGCACGAGCGGGGTTTGCGAACCCAAGTCATCCACGATGACCTGGAAGCGTTGTATGAGTCAAGGGTCGGCGGCCTCAAGGACATGGGTGGCTTCATGACTCTCTCAGAGATTGAGACCACCCTGGACAGCATGCTCCTTGAGAATCTCACTATCATGGACAAGATCCCCCTGGGACAGTCGATCGAAGGCCGTGAAATCTACGCCTACAAGATTTCCGACAACGCCAAGGCAGACGAAGACGAACCGGAGTGTATGTTTACCGCTGCCATTCACGCCCGTGAAGTCATCACGCCGCTGGTAGTCATAAACGTAATGAAGCATCTGTTGTCGGGGTACCATCTGGATCCTGATATAACGTTCCTAATCGACAATCGAGAGATGTTCTTTGTCGTACCGGTCAATCCCGACGGCTACTATCACAACGAGGTCACCAACCCGAACGGGGGAGGAATGTGGCGCAAGAACCGCCGAAGCAACGGCGATGGCACTTTCGGCGTTGACCTGAATCGGAACTACGGCTACGAGTGGGGATACGACGATGAGGGTTCTTCGCCGTACACGAATGATCCAACCTATCGGGGTACCGGACCGTTTTCCGAGCCCGAGACACAACACATGCGAGACTTCACCATCGCCCGCGATTTCGTGATCACGGTCTACTTCCACTCCTACGGCAATCTGATCTTGTGGCCGTGGGGATACGATTATCTCGTAACTCCCGATGAAAACCTGTTCCAGATCATGGGCGACTCGATGGCCATCCACAACGGTTACCAGCCCAAAGCGGCGCACGGACTGTACCCGGCCAACGGTGTGACCGACGACTGGGGCTATGGTGAGCAAACTCTCAAGAACAAGAATCTCGCGTTCACTTTCGAGGTTGGATCCTCATCGGACGGGCACTGGGCAGACGCCCACAGAATCGATGAACTGGTAGCGGAAAACCTGGAGCCTACCCTGTTCCTGATCCGCACGGCCGGACATCCGTATGGGCTACTTCCCCCGACCACTCCCGATCTGTTCGTGGCCGACTCCAGCGATTCGATTGCGTTCGACGTTTCCTGGAGTTTATCTGACAGCCTCAATCCGGCTGTCGCCTTTGAGCTGGTCGAGCTGACCGATTACGGTTTGGTTTCAGACTCGGCCAACGATTTCGACAATTGGTCCAACAACCAGTTCGAGCTTCACAACGGCCGTTTTCATTCGCACCCAACATCTTTTTACTCCCAGAATGACAACGGCAGTGTCAAGTTCTTCGACAGCGAGGAACCGATCGAAATTGCGGCCGGCGACACTCTGAGGTTCTGGACCTTCTTCGATATTGAAGATGACTACGATTACGCCTATGTCGAAGTCTCGACCGATGGTTCGAATTATGCTCCCATCGAAGGCACGATCACGACTTCCAGCGATCCCAACGGGATCAATCGCGGTCACGGAATCACCGGTAACTCCAGCGGCTGGGTGGAGGCGTTTTTCGATCTGTCCTCCTATGCGGGGCAGTCGGTCACGGTTCGCTTCTCATACTATACCGACCAGTGGGTGATCGAGGAAGGCATCTATTTCGACGACATCTACCCGGTGGCAGCGTTTGGAAGTCAAACCGTGATCGCCTCCGATTGGACCGATACGACTTATCAAGTAACTAACCACCAGACGGGCGAGTTCGCCTACAAAGTACGGGCCAAAGATGCCGAGGATCAGTGGGGACGCTTCTCCGATCCGGGTGTTACCCTCGTAACTGCACCAGAAATCATTTGTGTGGATAGCGATGCCGATGGCTACGGTGATCCGGGGCATCCGGAGAATATGTGCGACGATGACAACTGCCCGGCAACCTACAATCCCGATCAGAGCGATCGAGACGCCGATGGCATTGGCGACTTGTGTGACGATTGCCCCGATGATCCCGACAATGATATCGATGGCGACCTGGTGTGCGGCGATATCGACAATTGCCCGGCCGTGGCCAATGCAGATCAGGCCGATGCCGGTATGGATGGTATTGGCGACGCCTGCTGCTGTGTAGGGATCAGAGGAAACATCAACACCGATCTGGCCGAGTCAATAAATATCGCGGACGTAGTCGATCTGGTAGCCTTCATGTTCGAAAGTGGCCCGGGAATGCTCTGTCCGGCCGAAGCCGACCTAAACGGTAATGACCAGGTAGCGGAGATCGGGGACCTGGTCTGGTTGGTCGATTATATGTTCAACAGCGGGCCGCCGCCGGCCGACTGTCCAGTTTTGCCTTGACAAATGCAACAAATTGACTAGAATCGAGTAGATATAGATTCAAACATTAATTCCTGGAAAGGAGAAACGTCTGTGACAGCTGTAGCCAATGTAGCCGCACTCGGATTGTGCCCTTTCTGGGAGTCTGTTCGATAATCAACGTCTCGCCGGTCCGGACCGGCCATTTTCGACAATTCTTCCGGATTCAATCGCACAACTCTCTCACAAGAACACAGAGGGCTCAATCCGTCCTGATCCGGCACAGCTCGATGAGTTTATCGAAGCTGACAAACCAGCCTTCAGGCGAGTCTATCTGCATGATCTTGCGAGTCTTGCTGAGATGCCTGCGGGCACCATCAAACACGAGAAGTGAATTAGAGCAATGAATATTACTGATTTGGGCTGGAGCCCATTTTTCGAGAAGAATTTCGGACCTTATCAAGAAGACGGTTTACGCCCCGGACGAGTCGTTCGCGTAGATCGTAGCGGCTGGCGGGTGCAGAGCGATACCGGCGCCGTATCGTGCAGTCTTTCCGGGAAACTGCGTTACACCGAGTCGGCCTCAGGGCTTCCGACTGTCGGGGACTGGGTCGTTATCAGTGGCGATGGCAGCGGAGGCCAGGGACTTATAGTCTCCGTGCTGCCGCGGCAAACGGCGGTATCGAGAAAAGCCGCCGGTTCGGGAGAACGAGCCGATGAGCAAGTTCTGGCCGCCAATGTTGATACGGTCTTTATCGTTACCGATTTGGACAAGGATTTCAACCCCCGAAGAATTGAACGCTATCTAGCCCTCGTTTCGGAGAGTGGCGCTGTTCCGGCGATTGTCCTCAACAAAGCCGATGAGTGCACGGACATCGGTCCGCTGCTGAATAAGGTAGAGGTGGTTGCTCCTGGCGTAGATGTTTTCATCGTCAGTGCCCTGACCGGGATGGGGATGGATCAGTTGTCGTCCTTCTGGAGTCCCGGTCATACCGGGGTGATGATGGGATCGTCCGGTGTGGGCAAATCGACCCTGATCAACCGCTTGCTCGGCGAGCAAGCGCAGGAGACAGGTGCGATTCGGGAGCACGACGGTCGCGGACGGCATACCACTTCGCACCGAGAATTGGTACTGTTGCCGGACGGCTGCATTCTTATCGATACTCCCGGTCTCCGAGAGATTCAGCTCTGGGTAAGCAGCGAGAGTATCTCCAATGTCTTCGGCGATATCGAGAAGCTGTCGGAGAACTGCCGCTTCCGTGACTGTCAGCACAAAGGGGAGCCCGGATGTGCGGTGGAAGCGGCAATCGAGAGCGGAGATATCGATCACAGCCGTCTCAGCAGCTATCACAAGCTCGGGCGAGAGCAGAAGCGGTTGGAAGCGAGGCAGAACGGTACCGAGAAGCACTTGCGGAAGATTCAGGGCAAGAAAATGGCCCGCATGATCAACGAGGTGAAGAAGATCAAGAAAGACAAGCTGCAGCGGTAGGTTACTGTCGAAGTCTTTATAAGGAAGGTCTGTCCTCAGACCTGCCAGTTGGGGCAGACCGGGAGGTCTGCCGCCCACAGGCAAAATAGATTGCCGCGGCCCTTCGGGCCTCGCAATGACTCAATCCTGGCAAATGTTGGCGCACCGGGAGGTACGCCAACCACGTGTCACGAAACAGTACTCGTGAGCAGATGGCGGCACCGAAGACGGAGCCGCCCTACGGGACAATACCCCTATATAGAGCATGCTAGAACGTTCGCCAACCGTGCACACCGCACCTCACATCCACAGTTTGCGGTCGAGAGTGCGATAATGAATCGCCTCCGCGATATGGCCAAGCTGAATCTCGGCCGAGTCGGCCAGGTCGGCAATAGTACGGGCGACTTTTAGGATGCGATCGTAGGCTCGCGCCGACAGCCCCTGGCTGGTGATTGCCGTCGACAGCAACGATGACGACTTTTGGTCGATTTTGCAGTACTTTCGAATAGTTTGCGATTCCATGTGGGCGTTGCAAAAGAACTCCTTCTCGTGCGTGAATCGATCCAGCTGCCGTTCCCGAGCATGGTTTACCCGGTCGCGTATGAGGTTGGATTTCTCGCCGCTGCTGTTGGAGGACAGTTCCTTGAACTTGACGGCCGGGACGGTGATGTGGATATCGATCCGGTCCATAAGGGGGCCGCTGATCCGCGACATGTAGCGCTGAATCTCGCTGGTCGAGCAGTTGCAGTCGTGGTTGGAGTCACCGTAATAGCCGCAGGGGCAGGGATTCATGGCCGAGACGAGCATAAAACCGGCCGGATAACTGAGCGTTGTGGCGGCACGTGAGATCGTGACCTGGCCGTCCTCCATCGGCTGGCGGAGCATCTCCAGGATGTCTTTCTTGAACTCGGGCAGTTCGTCCAAAAACAACACCCCGTGGTGGGCGAGCGAGACCTCACCCGGTTTAGGGATAGCTCCGCCGCCGATGAGGCCTGCATAGGAGATGGAGTGATGAGGAGATCTGAAGGGTCGCGTGGCCACCAGGGCCGAACCGGTAGGCAGGTGACCGGCGACTGAGTGAATTTTGGTCGTCTCCAGAGCTTCTTCGAGCGAAAGGGCGGGAAGAATGGTCGGCATACGTCGCGCGAGCATGGTCTTGCCGGACCCGGGAGGTCCGATCATGATGATATTGTGTCCGCCGGCAGCGGCCACTTCCAGCGCCCGCTTGGCCGACTCCTGGCCTTTGACATCGCTGAAGTCGGCGGTGTAGTGATGGGCGTCGCGGAAGGCTGACTCGATGTCGATCGTGAACGGTCGAAGGTTGGACTCATCCTCTAGAAAATGCACCGCCTCCTTCAGCGATTCCACTGCAAAGACCGGCAGGGAATCGGCCATCGCGGCTTCCTTGGCGTTTTCTCGGGGGACAATCAGGCCTTTGAGTCCCTCGTTACAACCTTTGAAACTCAGGGCCATCGGTAGCACACCCGGAACCGGACGTAAAGTGCCGTCGAGCGACAACTCTCCCAGCATGACAAAATCATCGCAGCGATCGCGAAGGATCTGTCCTGTAGCCGAGAGAATTCCGACTGCGATAGGCAAGTCGAACGCTGACCCCTCCTTTTTGATGTCCGCCGGGGCGAGGTTGATCGTGACCCGTTTGGAGGGAAAGAGAAAGTCTGAGTTCTTGATCGCGGCGGTAACGCGTTCTTTTGATTCGCGTACGGCGCCTTCGGGAAGTCCGACAGTCACAAACGCCGGCAGTTGTTGTTGTATATCGGCTTCGACCTGGACCGCGTAGGCATCGACACCCAGGGTGGCCGATGAGATCACTTTCGCAAGCATCCCCATCTCCTTGTCACGGGCTCGAATCGCACGGCGGTACTTCCCGACTCTCTCTCCTATCGGGCGCCACCGACCTCCTCGAGCCCCGTTGGTCTCCTGGCTTAGTCTAGGGGGGAGGGGTGACAGGGGATGTCAGTCTAATTTGGGGAGGGCAAAAAAAAGCGGCAGGATAACCTGCCGCCAATTATCAGATTTCTTGCTCGCGCTATTCGGTACGACCGAGGCGAATCTCGATAAAGGTCGTTTGGTCGAGCTGCTTGAGCACGAGGGTGTCGCCCTGGAACTCGCGGCGGAAACGACCGATCGGGTCGAAGTCGCCGTTGCAGGACTGGCAATCCCAAACAACCGCCGGAACGGAGTTGTCTTGCTGCAGACGGACACCGTCGCTCAAGGAGTAGCGGCCGGAGGTGTTGCAAATGCAATCGACTGTCGAGGTACCGTTGTCGTAGGATCGAGTAGAATCCATCTTCTGGACATACTTCTCCTCGAGGAAAGTCCAGGTGATGAAAGCTGCGGTGGTATCGGCGCTTTGCGTGTTGAAGTCAGCGATGATGTAGATCACGCCAGCCCAGTCGCCCGTAAGAGGAGCATCCGGCGGCAGAATGATATCGTCTGAACAACTAAGGATAACGATGGGCAACAAGACCAGGGCAAACAGTCCGATTATTCTCTTCATACTCCATTTCTCCACATGCTAACCAAAAAACTTTGCGGCCCAATATAAGCGGTGATTCTCGGGGGCACAACCCCATTTTTGGGCTTCTGTACCGTATTAGGGACGTGCCTGTTTGGGGCTCTGTTCAGCCCGATTTCGGTATTCCGAGGGGCGAGTACCGCCCCACGTATGATGGTAACGTATTCTCATGGCGCATAGTGGACGAATAAGGCTTTGGAGTTGTTTAACCCGGCTCATCTAGTCGCCACACTAGAAACTGCTTACGGCGTCGGCCCCCGATTTCGGTCTTGCCGCCTGAACTAGGCGAAACTCCGTGTACTTGGAGCCGTCGAGCTGTGTGAGGACGAGTGTATCGGCCTGGAACTCGCGCCGAAAGCGACCCTGGGGATTGTATATCTCACGACACGCCTGACAATCATATACGGGCGAGGGGATGGATGCCCTCTGCTCGAATACAACCCCGTCGCCTAACGAGAATCTACCGCCGTAATTGCACAAGCAGTGGTCCGAGAAGTCGGTCCAGTCGATTGCGATATGATAGACATCCTCCCCGAAAGCACAGGTGGCGTAGGCCGAGTGAGTGGTCTCCGTGCTCTCCCCATAGTCTAATCGTACCAACAGCAGCCCCGACCAGGTGCCTAACGGAGGGGGGATGGGGGGGGAGACCTCCATATCGGAGCATGAGTTCAGAGCGATGCCAAGCACGAACACTAGTACTAGAATCGATCGCATCCGAGCCTCCTCTATTATTCTGTTGCTATTTGTCCACTTTCTCGGCTTGTGATATGGACGGAAATCAGCGGCAAAATGTTCAGGCTCGCATCCCCGATACAGGAAAAATAGTCCGAATGTGAGAGTCGCTCACTATCGCATTCTTAGAAAGCGATCGCACTGATCAAATCTCAGAAAAGCCGCGAACCACAAGGGGAAACCGCCGACTAACCATGTGAGGCTGCGACAGCAAACTATATTTTCTTACCTCGCAACAGGATAGTCGCATTGTAAGAACTCCGATTTGCTGTTGACAGCCGCCATTCCAGTTGTTTTCTTACTATGAGAAGTCTATTTGCGGGTCGCTCCCGGAGATCCCCCCCTCTATCTCCACGCTTCCCTCGGTAGACTTCTCTCTTTTTGTCCACAATGCGGGGGAGTTATCCACAAGTCATGGGGAAAAGGACCTTTGGGGAGAGGGATGCAGCTATACTGCTAGTTTTCAAGGGGATCGCCGCGGCCTACCGGGCCAAGCCGACATATTCGAGTAGGTCGAAGTCCCCTGCCCGGCGATAGCCGGGTCGCGAAGCGAGGTTTCGACAACCTGGACAGGCGGGTTCGAAGACGGACCCGCCCTACGGCTCCAATCTACTGATATATCAAGGGGATTGCTGCGGCCCTGCGGGCGGCCCAATGAATGCTGTGCTAGGCCTAGTTCGTTTCCGGACGCTGTTGGATAGTGTTGAAGCTGTAGATCTTCCACTTGCCGTTGACCATGTGAAGACCAAATCGGGAGATATATGCCTTTGAGGCCTCTTTGTCGACGAAGGTGACATCGACTGTCGCCGTGTTGGCGTCGATCACGTTGGCCTTATTGACGATCCTCTGGAACGAGAACCAGCGCTTCTTAGTGCGGCCTTCGAAAGTAAGGTCGGCGATGATTTCTTCGGGGCTATGGAAGACACGGGCTGAATCGAGCGACAGGGCATAGTCAGTCTGGATATTCTTCATCATTTCTTCGAGATCCAGAACATAGGGAATGGCGGCCTGATCATCGCGATCCATAGCGCCAAACAGAGCGACCACGGTTTCCTTGGGATCAGGGATGTCATCCTCACCAGAACCACAACCGCCTACACAAATCGCCGCCAAAACGACGAGTACCGCAACCCCGATTGGCCCAGTTCTCAGCATCTAGAAGATTCCTCCGGAGAAGGTTATCCGATGGTTCTCACCCAGTTCTGCACCGGGGCTGAAGGCATAAGCGATATGGAACTGCTTGTAGTCGAAACCTACCCCGAGAGAGAGCCCGGCCCAGCCGTCTTCCGACTCGCGAGTGCGATAGTTCGATCCGAAGGTCGAGTAGCCGGCCCGGATATAAAACGGTTTGAGTTCGTGGTACTCGCCGCCGATCGCCACATCGAGGTTGTTATCCAGCGGGAAAATGACATCGCCGGTGATGTTCAACGGCAAACCTCTGGGGCGAATGAAGCCACCGCCACGGAAAGTCAACGGCAGGTCGTACTTCTCAGTCCCGAGAGCCGAAAGCTGGGTGCCCAGGTTCTGGACTGCTATTCCGAATCCATGTCGGTCACGAGGTTCAACCCAGTTCAATCCCAGGTCGACGGCTATTCCCGATGAGGAATAGTCCTCGATGCTCTCGAAGATAAACTTGGCGGTTAGGCCAACCCTGATCGATTCGCGAAGTTTGCGGGCATAGCTGGCCGCGAGCAGTACATCGCCACCACTGAAGGTATTTCCGGTGGTGTTGCCCGAGGTGTCCGCTTCGATAAACTCCCCATAATTGAGATAGCTGGCGTGGATGGCCATGGTCTGCTTCTCGTTGAGGCTGTGGACCCAGGCAGCAAATCCGGACTGAATGTCGGCAAAGTAGTTGAGATAACCGGCCATAAACTGGTCTTTTTCCTGACGGGCGATTCCGGCTGGATTGTAGTACAAGGCCGCGGCGTCATCGGCCAAACCCGTGAAAGCGCCACCCATGGCAACGGAACGGGCTCCGACTCCGATTTTCAGGAAGGAATAGGCGGTGGTGCCGACATCATCGTGAAGGTCACGGGCGGTGACACTGCCGGCTACGGCAAGAAGAAGCAGCAGGGCAACGATCTTCGTCTTGTAGTTCATCAAAGGTCTCACTCGAATATAGTGTTCGCAGCAACCGGTGCCGACTCCGGTTACCAGCTCTTGGTTGTCTTGTTAATTATATCGTCAATTAGGCGGTCAATCGCCTCTGTTTGAGCATCTTCTTCGGTCTCGCCGTCAGCCTGATAGATCCCTTCCTGGGTAAACGATTCAGTCCACATTTCGGTCTCATCGTCCGGCTTGGTGAGCGTAATCGTAAAGGTCATGCTAACACTATACGATGAGACGACATCATTCTCGTCCCATTCGTAGGGTCGTTCGCTGTAGTTGGCAAATGTACCCTCAAGGCTGGCATCGGCGTTTTCCGGCGAAACAATCTTGAAAGTACCGTCGGCTTTAAAAGCGTCAATCACCAGGTCGGTAAGTCGGTCAGCCAGGTCAAAGCGGTTGGTATTGTTCTCAATGCGGAGAACCGCGATTGACTTGATATCCGACTTTCCGGCAGGATTAAAGGTATAGACGCCACATCCGGCCAGCACAGCGGCCAGGATTAGCGTGATTAGAATCGTACGCGCAGTCATCACCCTTTAAACCCCTGGGATCGTTAGGCGTTCCCCGCCAGTCGGTTATTAACGACCTGTTTGCCTCGTTTGAAAACTATGTCGACCAGGTTTACGCCGTAGTGGTAAGGAAGTTCGCGGTAGTCGTTCATATCCCATATGATAAGATCAGCCAGCATTCCCGGCTGGAGTTGCCCTACCGTGGAGGTTCGATTGAGAGCGTAGGCGGAGTTGACCGTGACGGCCGACAGGCACTCGGCGGCGGTGAGCCTCATCTGCAAGGCGGCCAATGAGATAATTATCGAAAGCGACTCCGAGCAGCTCGAACCGGGGTTACAATCGGTCGAAAGGGCGACTACCACCCCTTCGTTGATCATCTTGCGCGCCGGAGCGTATTGCTTGCCGGCCAGGGAGAAAGTTGTCCCCGGAAGAAGCACCGCGGCTGTTCCCGACTTGGCCATGGCCTTGATGCCTTCGTCGGAAGCATAGACCAAATGGTCGGCCGAAACAGCGGCCAGTTCCGCGGCCAGTTCAGCGCCTCCGGTCGAAGCTAGCTCATCGGCGTGGAATTTTAAACCGAGACCGGCCTTCTTCGCGGCAGCCTGGATTCGCCGGGATTGATCGATATCGAATACGCCTTCCTCGCAGAAGATATCCGAGAACTCGGCCAAATTGTGCTTGGTGACCTCAGGGATCATCTCGTTGATCACCAGGTCGACATACTCTTCGCGTTTGTCGCGATACTCGTCGGGTACCTCGTGGGCTCCCAGGAAAGTGGAGACCAGATCAATCGGATGCGACTCGTTGAGTTCCTTGATTATTTCCAGCTGCTTGATCTCCGACTCCGTCGAAAGACCGTAACCGGACTTGGCCTCACAGGTGGTGATACCGTAAGCGAGCATACGATCCAGTCGCCGACGGGTCATCTTGGTCAGCTTCTCTTTGGAGGTCTCGCGAAGGTCGCGAACGGAGGAGCGGATCCCTCCCCCGGCGTTGGCGATCTCCATGTAGGTCTTCCCCTGGAGGCGCATCTCGAACTCGTTTTCACGGGTGCGAGAAAAGACCGGATGGGTATGGGGATCGACAAACCCGGGCGTGACCACTTTGCCACCGGCATCGATTACCGTGCAACCTTCGGCAAGAGGCGTATTGCCACCGATCTTTTTGGACTTACCAACCGCCAGGATTTCCTCTCCGGCGGCGGCCAAACCGGCGTCTTCTATTAGACCAAGGTCCGACATGGCTTTCCCGATTCTAGGGGCCGGACCCTCCATCGTCACCAACTGGCCGATGTTCGTTATCAATAAGGATGCTTTTTTCTCAATGGGCATTTCTGGGCAGACTCTTCAGGGTTTCTCTTTGGCTTGATAGCAGTGCAACCACGCCAATCTAACACCGGGCCTGTGAAAAAGCAACTGCAACGAGTCGGAGTAGGCCTCGAGTGGCTCCAGTATCCGGATATCCCCGCCGTGGGTCACTTCGACGATATCTTCGTCAGAAAGGAAATACTGTCCCCCCAGCTTGATCAGACTGTCCACCTCATGGTGCGTGTCGACGTCTCGAACCACCCAGCCGTGGCGGTTCAGCTGGTAAAGGAGTATCGCCGAGTTGTCGTCGTGGCAAATCACCAGAGCGTCTCGCGGGATCACTTTGTTGACCTCGGAACGGACTTCGTAGAAATCCTTACCGGATCCGAACCGCTGGTGAATCCGGGCAAACGTGCCCATGGGCGCCAGGAGTAACAGAACCAGGGCCAGGCGACTGTACCATCTGCGGTGCTCCCAGAGATAACTGGCTCCGAGGGCCGTCAGCAGTGCCAGGGGAGGGACAATTATCAACGAATAGTAGTCATGTGACCGTGCGTGTTGCGCCATGGGGATGAACACGATGTAAACCGCCAACACCCACCACCAGCTCGCTCTCAGGGAGCGTCTCCTTATCGACAGGACGAGGCCGGTCAAGAACACCGGTACCAGCGCCCAGCCGATCCACAACTCCCAGGGCCATTGCAGGAATAGCTTCTTGAAGAATTGAGCCGAGAAGAGCATCTCGGCAAAGCTTCCCATGTTCTCGCCCAGGTAGAATCCCGGCGATTCGTGCTCGATATTGACCTGCCGCGCCCACAGGAACCACAACACGACTGGTACGATCGTCACCGTCGCGAATAGGAGCGCCTTCACGGCCCCTTGGAGCTTGTGATCCGATTTCCGCACGCTCATAACGAGGAAGGGGAGAAGGATACAAAGGATGAGCGGTTTGATTGCGGCCGACAGCACCAGCAGCAGGCCCGCTCCCAGTAGATTCACGACCTTTCGATTGTCGAGATAGTGCAGATAGCACAGCACCGAACCCAGCCCGAGGGTGAGCATCCAGATATCCGGCATGATTTTGCTGCTGTAATAGAAAAAGAGCGGTGAACAGGCGGTGGCCCAGGCGGCAATAGCTGCTCCCAGTTCGTCCAACCAGAATCTCGCTATCGAGAAGACCAGCCACAGGCTGATCAGACCGGCCAGCAACGTTAACCCGCGAGGAATCTGAAAGTACGGCCCTGTCTCCGGGTCCGGCTCGAGCACGTGGTAAAGCAGGGCGGCGGTGTAGTTGTACAGCGGCAGTTCCATCCCTGTGATGCCTGACTTGTCGCCCCGCTGATTGACTCGCGGATGCAGCGGGTTCATGTCCTCCTGGTAGTAATTCTCGATAATCGCGGCCGTGTCGGATTCACGCCACTTGTGGTAGCCGTTGGGCGGAAGCCAGAGCGTCAGAATGTGGGGGATAGCGAACAGAACCAGCGTCGTCCAGAGGAT
>Ga0180436_10000578_pt1 | contig 37508 bp, 33 predicted proteins | sample SS_ome_2_FD_132434 | JGI IMG/M metagenome (GOLD analysis project Ga0180436, IMG submission 132434) | Hypersaline lake sediment archaeal communities from the Salton Sea, California, USA - SS_3_S_2 metaG | ecosystem: Environmental > Aquatic > Non-marine Saline and Alkaline > Hypersaline >... | reverse complement strand
TCGAGGTGACCCTGGTCACCGGTGCGGAACCAGCCGTGGGCGTCGAATGCCGCGGCCGTCGCATCCGGCAACTGCCAGTACCCGGGGAAGACGTTCTCGCCGCGCACCTCGATTTCCCCGATCTCGCCGGTCGCACAGGGCGCGCCGTCAGGCGTGACGATGCGTAGTTCAACACCCGGCAGGGGTGGTCCGACCGCGCCCGGTTTGCGCACGCCGTCCAGCGGGTTGGAGGTGTTGATGCCGGTCTCGGTCATGCCGTAGCGCTCGAGGATGCGCTGTCCGGTGCGTTCCTCGAAGGCGTGAAACGTCGCTTCGGACAGTGGCGCCGATCCGGAGATGAACACGCGCACGCTGCGACACGCCTCGCGCGTGAAGCGCGGATTCGCGAGCAGCCGGGCGTAGTAGGTCGGCACGCCGGCCAGCATGGTCGCACCCGGCAAGGCGTCGATCACGGCATCGGCGTCGAAGCGCGTCAGCAGCCGCAGCCGCGTGCCCGCGAGCAGGGCCGGACCCAGGGTGATGAACAGCCCGTGGACATGGAATACCGGCAGCGCGTGCAGCAGCACGTCGTGCGGCGAGAAGGCCCAGGCGTCCCGCAGGGCGCAGGCGTTGCTGTAGAGATTGCGATGGGTGATGCGGATGCCCTTGGGCGTGCCGGTCGTACCCGAGGAGTAGAGCAGTGCGGCGGTGTCCTCACCCTGCCGCGGACAGACCGGGGCGTCATCGCCGGCGTCCGCGCACGCGTCGGCGAAGCTGCCGCTGCCGTCTGCACCGAGCGTGAGCGTGCCGGTCAGGCTCCGGCAAGCTGCCGCGGCCGGGTCGACGCGCGCGGCAAGCGCGGGGTCGCTGACCAGCAGGCGCGTGCCGGCATCGCCGAGAAAGAAGCCGAGCTCGCGCGTCGTGTAGGCCGGGTTGAGTGGATGAAACACGAACCCGCCGCGCAGGCAGCCAAGGTAGAGCCAGAGGTATTCGAGCGATTTTTCGGCAATCACCGAAACGCGTTCGCCGGGCCGCAGGCCACGCGCGCTGAGTGCATTGGCCGCGCGCGCGCTGGCACGGGCGATGTCGGCGCCGTTCAACGCGGCGCCGCCGGGCGTCTCGATGCACGCCCGTGACGCTTCGAGGGCCGCGGCGAAATGCGCGTAGAGGTTATGGTTCACGACACACCGATCGTATCGAACGCGATCTGCGGGCTCACAGTGAGCGCGAGATGACCTCCTTCATGATTTCGTTCGAACCACCGTAGATCATCTGCACACGGCTGTCGGCGAAGAAATGCGCCACGGGGTACTCCATCATGTAGCCGTAACCGCCGTGCAGCTGCAGGCACTCGTGCGCGGCCTCGAACTGCTTCTGGCTGCACCACCACTTGGCCATGGAGGCGGTTTCGGTGTCGAGACGGTCCTCGTTCAGCAACTGAATGCAGTTGTCGACGAATACGCGCGCGATGCGCGTCTCGGTGGCGATCTCGGCCAGGGTGAACTTGGTGTTCTGAAAGTCGAACACGCGTTGATTGAAAGCCTTGCGTTCCTTGGTATAGGCGATCGTCTGCTCGAGCGCCGCTTCCATCGCGGCGACCGCGGCGACCGCGATGATCAGCCGCTCGCGCGGCAACTGCGCCATCAACTGGAAGAAGCCCTGCCCTTCCTCGCCGCCGAGCACGTTGCCGACCGGCACGCGACAGTCGTCGAAGAACAGCTCGCAGGTGTCCTGCCCCTTCATGCCGACCTTCTTGAGCGGCTTGTTGCGCCGGAAACCCTCGAGGCCGTCGACCTCGACCATCAGCAGCGAGATGCCCTTGGCGCGCTCCTCCGGGTTGGTCTTGCACACCACGCACACCAGGTTGGCGTTGTAGCCGTTGGTGATGAAGGTCTTCGAGCCGTTCAGCACGTAGTCGTCGCCGTCGCGCACCGCGCGCGCTTTGACCGCCTGCAGATCCGAGCCCGTACCGGGTTCGGTCATCGCGATCGAAGTGATGATCTCGCCGCTTGCCATGCCTGGTAGCCAGCGTTGCCGCTGCTCCTCGGTGCCGTAGCGCATCAGGTAGTGCGCGACGATGCTCTGGATGCCGTTGCCGAAGCTTGAAATGCACGCGCGCTGGCATTCCTCGTAGGTAATCGCATCGAAGCCGAAGTCGCCGCCGCCACCGCCGTATTCCGGCGGCACGTCGGGGCACAGGATGCCGACCTCGCCGGCCTTGCGCCACGCCTCGGGCTCGGGATGGCCCTGTTCGATCCAGCGTTCGCGATGGGGTGCGAACTCGGCTTCGATGAACTTGCGCACGTTGTCACGATACAGCTCGTGGTCGGAGGTCATCCAGGGAGAGCGATAAGGATTCATGGGTCGGTTCCGGTTGTCGTCAATCGTGGTCGGCGAAGCGTGTGCGCGTGGCGCGGCGTATCGGATCAGGCCGAGTGCAGCCCGAGCACAGAGACGCTCGCGACGTTGCGGAACGGGTGTCCGCCGAGATTGTGCGTCAGGCCGAGGCTGGGACTGGGGAGCTGCCGGTCGCCGGCGCGGCCGAGCAGCTGGAGGTACATCTCATAGGCCATGCGCAGCCCGCTGGCGCCGATCGGATGACCGAAACATTTCAGCCCGCCGTCAATCTGACATGGCACGGCGCCGTCGCGGTCGAACTCGCCGTCCAGCACCGCTTTGATCGCGCCACCCTCGGGGCACAGCCCGAGGTCCTCCATCACCACCAACTCGGTGACCGAGAAGCAGTCGTGCACCTCGGTCATGTCGAGTTCCCGGCGCGGATCGCTGATGCCAGCCTCCTTGTAGGCGCGTTCGGCGGCAATGCGGGTGGTCAGCAGGTAGCTGCCGTCCCAGGCGTTGTTCGACATTTCCAGGCCGTTGCTCGGCGCGAGCTGCATGGCCTTGACGGTGACCATGTCCCGGATGCCCATCTCGCGCGCCTTCTCGACGCTGGTGACGATCGCACAGGCCGCGCCGTCGCTCACACCGCAGCAGTCGTAGAGCCCCAGGGGTGCGGCGATCATGGGCGCGTTCATGGCCTGCTCCTCGGTAATCTCGCGCCGCAGGTGGGCCTTGGGGTTGAGCGCGCCGTTGGCGTGGCTCTTGACCGAAATGTGGGCCATGGCGCGCTTCATGTCGGTGGGATTGCACTGGTGGCGCGCCTGGTAGGCGCTGGCGAGCTGCGCGAAGGCGCCGGGCGCGGTGGCATTCGGCAGCCACAGGTCGTCGAACGTGCCCTTGCTGCGCTCCGGCAGGCCCGGATAGCCGGTGTCCTTGAGTTTCTCCACGCCGACAGCGAGTGCGATGTCGCAGGCGCCGGCGGCAACCGCGTAGACCGCGCCGCGCAGCGCCTCGGTGCCGGTCGCGCACATGTTCTCCACGCGCGTGACGGGAATGTTCGGCAGGCGCAGCGACATCGACAGCGGCAGCGCCGACTTGCCCGCGCTCTGTTCCTGGAAGAACAGCCCGAGCCAGGCCATCTCGATGTCGTCGCGATCGACGCCGGCGTCTTTCAGCGCTTCGCCGAAGGCCTCGACGATGAGTTCTTCCGGGCCGCAGTCCCAGCGTTCGCCGAAGCGCGTGCAGCCCATGCCGATGATTGCCACCTTGTCCTTGATACCTTTGGCCATGACGTGACCCTCCTCGACTGTGTCAGTCCATCACCGGCGCGGGTTTCCAGAAGTAGCGCCGGAAGTTGCGTTTCGGATCGAAATCCTTGATGCGGAATACCAGGCGCACCGGGTCGCCGACCTTGACCTCGCCCGGAGCGAAGTCGGTGAACTCGAGCATGATGTTGGCGCCATCGGGAAACTCGACGTTACCGTAGACGTACGGCGGCGACGGCGTGTAAGCGAGCCAGTCCTCGGTGAAGGACTTCACGCGGCCGGTCAGGCCGGCCAGGCTCTCGGGTTCCTGCGTGTCCGATGCCCCGCACTTCACGCACACCAGAGAGCGCGGGAACTGCAGGGTATTGCACTCGCGGCAGCGCCCGCCGAGCATCGAGGTGATGTCGCGCCGCTTGCGATAGAAAGCCGACAGCGCAGTACGGTTGTCGCGTTCCGAGCGCAGCCCGAAATCGATCGAAATCTGGTTCCTGAGCGACAGGAACTTGGTGTAGTTGGTCAGCTCGCGCTTCCGTGCGAGGTAGCGCGAGGGGCCGCGCCCGGCCTTCATTGCCGACAGCACCGGCGTGGTACGCAGGAGCACGGCATCCGCGCCCTGGCCGAAGCCGACCACCATCACGTACTGGTCCGGGGTGGCCTGTTCGAGCGCGTGCGCCAGCATCACCAGCGGCTGCGCCGCACCGCAATCGCCGCACTCGGCCACGAGGTCGCTGCTGAAGCGATCGGCAGCAAGGCCGAGCCGCTTGGCCAGCGCGCGCGCCACGCTCGCCGAGCCGTGCAGAACCACGCGGTCGATGTCGGCGACGGCGATGCCGGCCTCGCGTGCGGCCTGCTCGATCACGCTCGGCACGATCTTGAAATAACCCTCCTCGCGCACCCAGCGCTCTTCGAGCGCGTAGTCGTAATCGGTGTCGGCGGAGCGATACTGATCGACGAGATCCTCGTGGATCGAAGCGCTGGCGAGGAACTCCGCGATCGGCTTTCCCTCACCGAGCAGCAGGGCGGCCGCGCCGTGCCCGTAGAGCATCTCCTGGTTGCTGCCGGGACGGGTTTCGCGGCAGTCGCTCGCGAGCAGCAGCATCGCACCCTGGTTGCGCGCCGCGCGCGCCAGCGCGCTGGTCGCGGCGCGACGGCTGCCGGCCAGGTCTTCGGTCACGAGGTGGTTGTCGAGCACCAGGGCATCGGCGACGAGTCCCGAGTTCGAGCGATCGGTGAACGGCAGCGTGGTCGAGGCGAGCGCCAGGTGTTCGACCGCGCCGTCGACGCCGGCGAGGCAGTCGCGCCCGGCTTCCACCGCCATCGTTATCGCGTCCTCGTCCCAGTTGGCCACCGTGCGCTCGCCCGCCGCGAGCCCGCGCAGGCCGGGCACGGCCCAGCCGACCGCTTCGAGCACGGCGCGGCGGCTCAGGCGCAGTGCCGGCAGATAGGCGCCGAAAGAAAGAATGCCGTAACTCATGAACCTCCCTCGTGATCCTGACGGAATGAATGGCAGGCCCGCGAGTTTATCGTCCTGCCCCGGGGTTGGCCACGCACGCCCGTGCTCAGACGACCCCGGCGGCGTGCAGCCGAGCGATCGCCGCGGCGTCGTAGCCGAGTTCGGCGAGCACTTCGTCGGTGTGTTCGCCGACCGTCGGCGCGCGACGCTGAACGGGTTGGAAAGCGGAAAAATCGAGCGGCATGCGGGCCACCGGCGGCGCCCCGCTGACATCCGGATATGCGAGTGGCTGCAGGAAACCCATCGCCTGTGCCTGCGGGTGAGCGACCGCGGCATCGAAATCGAGCACCGGGCCCGCGGGAACACCGGCCTCGGCGAGCGCGTCCAGCACCTCGTCGGTGCTGCGTTCCGCGCACCACGCGGCGACACGGCCGCAGATTGCGTCGCGCGCCTCGCCCCGCAACTGGTCGCTCGCGTAGGCCGGATCCTCGGCCCAGCCCGGCTCGCCGACGACGCGCGCCAGGCGCTTGAACAGGCCGTTGCCGACGACGTGCGTGAGGACATGACCGTCACGGGTGGCGAAGATGTCGGTCGGGGCACTGGTCTGACCGCGGTTGCCACTGGGTTGACGGTCGAGGCCGAGCACGGCCTGTTCGATCAGCGCCGCGTTGAAGAACGCGAGCGAGGTGCCCAGCAACGCTGCCTGGACGTGCTGCCCACGGCCGCTGGCGCGGCGCTCGTAGAGGGCCGCCAGGGTGCCGAAGGCGCCCAGCGCGGCGGTCCCGAAATCGGCAAACGGCGTCGCGCTGCGTGCCGGCTGGCCCGGTTGTCCGGAGAAGAACGCCGAGCCCGACATCGCCTGGCCGATACCGTCGAAGCCGCCGCGGTCGCGCCATGGCCCGGCATGACCGAAGCCCGTCTGCGTGGTGAGGATGATATCGGGCTTGATCGCGCACAGGCTGTCATAGTCGAGTCCGGCACGCGCGAGCGCAGCCGGCGGCATGTTGGCAATGACGACGTCGGCGTCGGCAACCAGTCGCCGCACCACTTCGCGCGCCTCGGGATGCTTGAGGTCGAGCGTGATGCCGCGCTTGTTGCAGCCCGTCTCGAGAAACACCGCGCTCGCGCTCGCACTGACCGGGCCGACGAAACGATCCTCGCTACCGCCCGGCTTCTCGATGCGGATCACGTCCGCGCCAAGGTAGCCGAGCAGCGCGGCGCAGTAAGGTCCGGCGATGTAGCGTGCGAAATCGAGCACGCGCACCCCGGCAAGCATGCCGCCCTGACTCATTGATTTCCTCCCCTGATCGGATCAGCAGCATCGCAGCATCTCCGATGCGACAGGCGGCGCGCAACTGGCCGCGCTGTTCCTCAGAGGCCGGACGGCCGCTTCTGCAGCTTGCGTTGCAGCGTGCGCCGATGCAGTCCGAGCTTGCGCGCGGCGTCGGAGATGTTGCCGTCGCAGGCGATCAGGGTCTTCTGGATGTGCTCCCATTCGAGTTGCTGCAAGGGCGTCGGCTCGCGCGCGAGCGCGGTCGCGGGATCGGGTGCCGCGCGGGTGAAGGCGGCGACGATCTCGTCGGTTTCGGCAGGCTTGGTGAGATAGTGAGCGGCGCCCAGCTTGATTGCCTCGACCGCGGTCGCGATGCTCGCGTAGCCGGTCAGCACCACGATGCGCGCGGTGGGCACGATGTCGAGCAGCGGCGTGACCAGCTGCAGGCCGGAATCGTCCCCCAGGCGCAGGTCGAGTATGACGAACGCCGGCCGCAGCTGCTCGGCGCTGGCCAGCGCGCTGGCGGCGTCGGCCGCGACGGCGACCTCGTAGCCGCGCCGGCGCAGCGCGCCGGCGAGGACGGCGCGCAAGGCTGCGTCGTCGTCGACGACGAGGCAGGTCGCGGGCTCGCTGTTCATGCCACGGCGAGCCCGCCGAGCGGGATACAGATGCGCGCCGTCGTGCCGCACCCGGCACGCGGCTCGAACTCGAGCAGTCCCCCCAGGCGCTCGACAATCGAGCGGGCCAGCAGCAGGCCGATGCCGAGGCCGTCCGCCTTGGTCGTGACCGCTTCGCGCCCGAGGCGTGCGCTGACTTCGGGCGCGATGCCACCGCCGTCATCGGCCACCGAGACCACGAGTTCGGCCGGCGACCAGCGACAGTCGACCACGACCTGGCTTGCCGCGGCCTGGGCGGCGTTGTCGATGACGTTGACGATGGCCTGTGTCAGCACCCGGTCGACCACGATTTCGGGCGCCGGGCGCGTGCCCGCGCCGTGGAAATCCAGCGGCAGCTCGGGACGCCGCTCTCGCCATTCGGCGACGATGGCGTCGAGCCAGGCATCGACTGCCACCGCTTCGCCGGCGCCGGCCTGCAGATTGCCGGCGCCGGCGGACATGCCGGCCAGGATCGATTTGCAGCGCTGCACCTGTTCGCGCAGCAGGGCCAGCTGTTCGCGCATCTGTGCATCGTCCGCCTGGTGCTCGAGTTCGCCGGCGATGACCGCCATGGTCGACAGTGGCGTTCCCAGCTCGTGGGCGGTGCCCGCCGCCAGCGTCCCCAGGGCCATGTAGCGCTCGGCTTCCAGCGCGTCCTCACGCAGCGCGGCGAGCTCGTGGTCGCGCTGCCGCAGGTGACGCGCGAGGCCGGCAACGAACCACGCCACGCACAGTGCGGTGAGGATGAAGCCGTACCACATGCCCCACACGTGCAGCCCGAACAAGCCGTGCTGCTGATGCGCGCCGACGATTGGCACCGGGGCCAGCATGAGCGCGGTGTAACAACCGATGGCGAGCACGGTGATTGCCGCGGTCGCCGCTGCCGGCATCGCGGCGGCAGCGAAGACGATGGGCAGCAGGAACAGCGAGATGAAGGGGTTGAACGCGCCGCCGGTGAAATAGACCAGTGCCGAGAGCGCGATCATGTCGGCGCTGAGCTGGACCAGGTAGCGCCGCTGCGGGGCGCCGCGCGGGGTCGTCCCACGGCGCCAGCCGAGCAGCGTGACGAGCGCGAGCGCGATGAGCACCGCGGCAATGGCGCCCCAGGGCACGGGTACCGCGTAAATGCCGTGCATGACGCCGAGACCGAGACACAGGCCGCCGATGGCGAATAGCCGGATCAGCAGCAGGTAGCGCAGGATGCGGTCCATGGGTTCGTTGCCGGGTATCGGGCCGGGCGCGGGCCGGCATATCGCCATGATCGGTCATCCCGCACCGCCTTGCACGCGCCTGCGACATTTTGTCACAGGCGGCGCGAACCCCGTAACTGATCTGGTTCAGGATGGATTCATTGGGGCGGCGCTATCATCTGACGGGAAATGTGGCCTTACTGTCACGAGGAACCGAAAGGAGAGATCGGACGTGTTCAAGCAAACGAGCCTGAGCCTGGCGCTTGCCGGGATTGCCGCCACCGTCCTCGCCGTACACGAGCCGCGCCTCGAGCCGGAAGGCGAGCCGCCGGTCTACGCCGTGGCCTGCCCGGAGGGAGCCGCGGATGCCAGCGCATGCGAAGTCGACCAGCTCACCTACGATGGCTGGAAGACCTACAAGATCGAATGCCAGCAGTGCCACGGCGGCGGCGGCATGGGCAGCACCTTTGCCCCCAATCTGATGACGCGCTTCAACGAAACCGGCGTCGATTACGGGCGTTTCCTCTATGTCATAGAGCACGGCTACCAGGGCCAGATGGGCGTGATGCCGTCGCTGGCCAGGAATCCTCGCGTGCAGAAGAACAAGGACGCCGTCTACGCGTATCTCAAGGCACGTGCCGACGGTGCGATGCCCAACGGTCGGCCGCCGAAGCCGGACGATACGCCGCCGCAGCCGCAGGGCGCGGCGGCAGGTGCAGCCGCGACCGCCGCAGACGCGTCGGCAACGGCGCCCGAGGCGGCTGCCGCGGTCCAGGCTACGGACACGGCACCGGAGGTCGCCGGTGACGCAGACGTCGCCCCGAACTATGCGGTGAGCTGTCCCGAAGGCGCTGGTGACGCCGGTGCCTGCACGGTCGACCAGCTGACCTACGACGGCTGGCGCACGTTCAAAATCGAGTGCCAGCAATGCCACGGTGGCGGCGGTCTGGGTTCGACCTTCGCCCCGAACCTGCTGGTGCGTTTCAACGAGAGCGGGGTCGATTACGCGCGTTTCCTCGATGTGATGGAAAACGGTTTCCAGGGGCAGGTCGGCGTGATGCCGTCGATGGCGAAGAATCCGCGCGTGCAGAAGAACAAGGATGCCGTCTACGCGTATCTCAAGGCGCGCGCCGACGGGGTCATGCCCAACGGGCGGCCGCCCAAGCCCGGATCCTGAGCGTCGCGGTTGCGGCCGCGCCGCGCCTGCGGTCGTGAGCGCCGGCGACCGCGGCCCGTACGGGCCGCCGCGGTCGCCGGCGCGTGAAGCGGCTCAGACGTCGAGGCGATAGCTATCGCCGTCGGTGACGAGACGGCCGGCCGTCGGCCCGGCGAAATGCGTGTCGATGATCAGCGTCGGCGAATCGGCGTATTCGCCGAACACGCGCCGGCGCGTGGCCACGGCCATGTCGTTGTCGATGTCGAAGGGGCTGACCAGCGCCGGGTCCCAGAATTGGATCGGGTGGTGGATGAAGTCGCCGGTAATCATCGCCGTCTCGCCCTTGGACTCGATCAGCACCGAGCAGTGGCCCGGCGTGTGGCCCGGTGTCGGAATGAGGCGTACGCCCTCGCAGACCTGGCCGGGACCGTCGATCGGCTTGGCCAGATCGGCATCGAGGATGGGCTGGATCGAGTCGTCCCACACGCGGCGCTGGATCTGCAGGAAGTCGAGATCGGTCTTGGGATCGATGCTGCCCCAGAAGTCCATGTCGGCCTTGCCCCACAGGTAGGATGCGTTGGGGAAGGTCGGCACCCACTTGCCGTTGACTCTGCGCGTGTTCCAGCCCACGTGATCGAGATGCAGGTGCGTGCACAGCACATAGTCGATCCCCTCCGGCTGGTAGCCGGCCGCCTGCATGTCCTCGAGGTAGCTGGTCGAGAGCATGTGCATGACGTCGAACGGGTTACGGTCGCGGTCGTTGCCGATGCAGGTGTCGACGATCAGCTTGGCGCTCGGCGTGTCGACGATCAGTGAGTGGATGCTGAGGCTGAGATGACCCTCTTCGGTCACGAAGTGCGGAAACAGCCACTTGACCTGCTTGACGACCTCGGGCGTCGCCGCCGGGATGACGTCGGAGAACTCCGGGTAGACGATTTCCTGCAGCTTGGTGATGGTGATGTCACCGACTTTCCACTTGAGATTGTTCATTGATTTTCTCCCCTGTTGAGTCTGTTTCGTGCGTCGCGCCGTGCTGCCCTCAGAGCAGGTTCTCGGCGACCAGGCGCAGCTCCGCGGCCGAGTTGGCCGAGATGATCATGGTGCCGAGTTCACCGCGGCCGGCTGCGGCCTTCCAGCGCGTGAGCTGCTCGGTGATGTGTTCGGGCGGCCCGACCAGGCAGCAATCGTCGATGTACTGGTCGGGGACCAGTGCGGCAGCCTCATTCTTCTTGCCTGCCAGATAAAGGTCCTGGATCTTCACCGCCGCTTCCTCGTAGCCGAGGCGCTTGGTGTAGTCGTTGTAGAAGTTCTTCTCGCGTGCGCCCATGCCGCCGACGTAGAGCGCGAAGTGATGCTTGAGCTGCTCGCGGCACTTGGCGATGTCCGGTCCCATGGCCATGCGTACGAACGGCGCGAAATCGAAACCGTCCATGGATTTTCCGCTGCCGCTCTTGGCGAAGCCCTTCTCGATGGCGGGCCGGAACAGATCGAAGCGATCCGGATTGGCCCACACGAGGAACGCGCCGTCGGCGATCTCGGCGGCGAGCTGCATGCCCTTCTCAGTCGCGACCCCGGTATAGATCGGGATGTCCGGATTGCCGTGCAGAATGCTCTTCAGTGGCTTGCCGAGGCCGAGACTGCCAGGGCCCGTGTAGGGGATCTGGTAATGTTCCCCGCTGTGCGTGAGCGGCTCTTCGCGGCGGAAGATCTTGCGCATGATCGAGATGTACTCGCGCGTGCGCAGCAGCGGTTTGCCGTATGGCTGGCCGTACCAGCCCTCGATGACCTGCGGACCCGAGGGGCCGATACCGGCGAGGAAGCGGCCGCCCGAGAGCTGGTCCAGCGTCATCGCCGTCATCGCCGTCATCGACGGGGTGCGCGCGGCCATCTGCATGATGGCGGTCCCGGCCTTGAGCCTGGTCGTCTGCGCGAGCACCCAGGCCACGGGGGTGACTGCATCCGAGCCCCAGGCTTCCGCACTCCAGGCCGAGTCGTAGCCGAGTGACTCGGCTTCGAGGATGAGATCCATGGGCAGCTTCACGTGCGCGCCCGAATAGCCGAAAACCATGCCGAGTTTCATCGTCACTCCTGTGCTGTGACCGTCGTGCGGGAGGCCGACAGGATAGTCGAGCGGCGGCGGCTTGGCGACTCGACGGTGGCGCGCGCCGCCCCTGCCGCGCTTGCGCAGGTGCCGGCGGGCAGAGCCCAGGGAACCGCTGAACAAGCCATGACCCGGCCGCTTGCGCCCGCGCGGTCCGATTTCGGCGTGACGAATCTTCGCCATGGCCGGCGATGACGTGCGCTTCGCGCCTCGAACTCGAACAGCGTGGACACAATCCGCTCGGCCCGGGCCTATTCAGAGGTTCCCTAGCGCACCGCGTCGAGGATTTCGCCGAATGCTTCGATGACCTCGAGGCACTCGCTGCGCGACGGGTAAGGCTGCCCCGGGTTGACCGGGTTGCGCGTGCGGATACACAGCCAGTCCGGGTTCACGCGTTCCTTCATTTCGCCGAGCCTGTCGATCCACTTCTGACGGTTGCCCAGGCACAGGAACATGTTTTCGATCTGGTCGAGCATGTCGGTCGCCTCGGCGTCGGGCGAGAGGCCCTTCTCGGCGTAGAAGCTCCATTCGCGCACCCAGCGGTGGCCGTGCTTCTCGCGCACCTGCGGGTCGTCCGACAGCCAGCCCTCGAAGCCCACGGTGATCTGGAAATCGTCCTTGCCGCGTGCGGCAGCACGCTCGCGCATGTCCTGTGCTGCCGGCGCGAGCTCGTCCAGCGCCGGCGGGAACCACAGGCACCAGCCTTCGTAGTTCAAGGCACGCTCCATCGCTTTCGGTGCAAAGGCGCCAATCCAGATGGGCGGGCGCGGCTTCTGGTAGGGATGCGGCAGCAGGCGCACGCCCTCGTATTGGAAGAATTCGCCCTGGTAGTTGAACTCGTCTTCGGTCCACGCACCGACGATGCAGTCCATGACTTCCTCGAAGCGCTTGCCGCGCTTCTCGAACGGCACGCCGAAGCAGCGGAAATAATCCTCGTGGTAGCCGACGCCGGCACCGAACACGAGCCGGCCGCGGCTGAGGTTGTCCACCGCCGCGAGGCTCTCGGCAAGGTGGATGGGATGGTGGAAGGTCGGCTGGATCACGGTGCAGGCCAGTTGCACCTTCTTGGTCCGCGCGGCGAGCACGGCGAGCATCGAGGTGGTGTTCGGCCACCAGGTCTCCGGGCGCTGGTGGCGCTCCGGCACCCAGAGGCCGTCGAAACCGACCTTCTCGGCCAGCTCCGCCTCGGCGATGCAGTGCTCCATGGCGTCGGCGACGTCGTCGGGCGCGGGCGCCTCGGCCTGGTCGTAGACGCCGAAATGGGTATCGGGCATGAACGCGATCTTCATCGGGGGATCTCCGGGTGTGTCACAAGGGTCGCGCGTGCCCGGGGCGGCGCCGGCATGCGGCTCGCACGCGCGCGGTGGTTGCGCTGGTTCAGGAATCTCTGAATCAGCCTGGGCAGAGCAGATTGTGGTGTCCGCGCCGTTCGAGTTCGAGGCGCGAAGCGCACGTCATCGCCGGCCATGGCGAAGATTCGTCACGCCGAAACCGGACCGCGCGGGCGCAAGCGGCCGGGTCATGGCTTGTTCAGAGATTCCTTCATTCTCAATCGGCGGGCTCGCTGCCGGCCGGCAGCTTGTCGCGGATCAGATCGGCGGTGGCGCGAATATGCGCTTCGACGAGATCCAGCGCGAGCGGTAAGGAACGGGCGAGACTCGCTTCCTTGAGCGCGTCGTGCTCGGCGCTGACCGAGCGCACCGACGCGCTCTCGAGCAGCGACACGCGCCGGTAACGCTTGGACTGGTCCTGCAGCAGGGCGCGGAAGCGCTGCAGCCAGCGCGACGGACAGGCCGCGACCAGGGCGTCGTGAAAAGCGCGGTTGGCCTCTTCCCAGCTGTCGAGCAACTTGGAGTCGTCGGCGCCGAGACGTGCGTCGACCTTGGTCAGGCGGTAATGCGTGGCGACGATTTCCGCTTCCCAGGCTTCGTCGCCGAGTTCGATCGACTGCGCCAGCGCGGCACGTTCCACCACCACGCGCGCGGTCGTGATGTCGTCGAGGTCCGCGCGCGACAGTTCGGCCACGCGGTAGCCGCGATTCTCGATCGCGGTGGCAAAGGTGTCGCTGGCGAGGCGCGCGAGCGCTTCGCGCAAGGGACTCATGCCGACCGCGTAGCGCTCGCGCAGCGGCTCGAGGCGCAGGCGGAAGCCGGGCGCCAGAGCACCGCTGACGATGTCGGCACGAATCTGCCGGTAGACGCGCTCGGCGAGCGTCGCGGCATCCTCGTGGCCGGCCGTGACCGGGGAACGTGAGTCGGATTGGGTCATGCGCGAACTCTCCGCAGCGCGGGCAGCGTGGTGACAGTCGCGAGCAATTTATCAAAAACGACGGATTTTCGAAAATCTGTTGCATTTGAGATGGACGGGTTCTAGAGTTCGGTGACACACCGCGTCGCCGGGGAACGGGGCTGTCGTATGGCAGCGCCCCGGCTGCCGGGCACGCCACGACCGACGCCCTTTCCGAGGAGACTTGTATGGCCACCATCGCGCGCGAAGTCGTCGACCAGCAACGACAGCTCAAGCCCCCTACCCTCAAGGCGATGATTGCCGAGCGCGATCGCCTCACCGCCGAGACCGGGCATTACTGCGGCGTCACCGAGCTGACGCTGCGTGATTCGGACCCCATCAAGTACGAACGCTTCTACGCCAAGCTGCACGCCGCCGTGCTGGCCGCGCGTGAATCGGCGCGCTTCGTCGCCGCCAGCCCCGGCTCGCGCGAGATGGGCGAATGCCTGTGGGGCATCGCGACCCCGGAAGGCGACACCCTCGCCGTCTCGCTCGGTTTCCTCTCACACACCGTGATCTTCCCGACCTCCATCCGCTACATGGCGGATCACGACTACGACGTCAACGACGGCATCGAGGACGGCGACGTGTTCGCGGTCTCCGACGGCCTCACCGGCGGCGTGCCGCACCCGGGTGACTTCTACTCCTTCGTGCCGATCTGCGTCGACGGCGAGGTGGTCGCCTGGGCCATCGGCATCAACCACCTGATGGAGAACGGCGCGCCGGTGGCGGGTTCCTGGGCGACTTTCTCCGTCGACACGTTCATGGACGGCCTGGTCTGCCCGCCCATGCGTACCGGGCGCAAGCTGAAGCAGGAGAGCTGGTGGCGCGCGATCTGGGAGCGCCGTACCCGCGCGGCGACGATGAACATCCTCGACGACAAGATGCGCCTGGCCGGCTGCGCGATGATCCACGCCGCCACGCACGCGCTGATCGAAGAGTTCGGCATGGACTACTACAAGCGCGCCATCCGCGAGGTGATCGAGGAGTCGCGGCGCATGGTGGTCGACAACATGCGCTCGACGCTCGTCCCTGGCACTTACAACGGCTGCGCTTTCCGCCTGGTCAAGTACAAGGGGCTGCAGAACGTGTGGTCGCACGCCGACAAGAACACGCTGATCCACGTGCGTGGCAGTCTCGAGCCGAACGAGAACGGCGTGCTGCTCGATGCCGAAGGCAGCTCCAAGTGGGGGTATCACTCCTACAACGCCACCCCCGGCGGCGTCGACTGCGCGGTCTTCCTCGGCATGATCAACTCGTTCTCGCACAACACCAAGGTCACCGCCGGCATCGATCTCGCCGTGCAGCGCAACTACCCGCGCGGCAGCATCTACAACCCGGACAACGAGTACACTTCCAACGCCAACCTGTGGGCGCAGACCGTGGCGCTGAACAGCCTGTGCTTCGGGGCGGTGAGCCGCGCCATGTTCAGCCGCGGCTACCTCGAGGAAGCATTCACCGTCGACGGCAACTGGGGCGCCTTCCAGGGCGCCGGCACCACTGCCGACGGGACCAATTACGGCTTCACCAATTTCGAATGGCTGGGCGGTACGGGCCGCGGCGCGTGGTGCTACAAGGACGGCGAACCGCTGGTCTGGGCAGCCTGGTCGCAGATGGCGACCATCGGCGACGCCGAGGAATTCGAGAGCACGGTGCCGCCGTTGTTCTACCTCGGGCGCAAGCTGTTGCCCGGCTATTTCGGCTACGGCAAGTACCGCGGCGGCCCGGGCAACTCGGCCGTGCACTGGTGCGTGGAGCCGGGCCGTCACGTCGCCCTCACGCGGCCGAACGGCGGCCTCTCGTGCACGCCCTCCGTCGGCATCGGCATGAGCGGCGCGTATCCCGGTCCGGGCAGCTTCATGATCTCCGCGCGCGGCACCAATCTCGACAAGCTCATCGAGCAGGGCGAAACGCCGCGCGACGCGCGCGAGCTGCTCGAGATGATCGACGACGAGCGGCTCGCCGTGAAGAAGCTCGAGGTGTGGAAGACCGACTGCCCCGAACTCGCGTTGAAGGACAACGACCTGTTCGTCGACGCCGCCGGATCTTCGGGCGGCTGGGGCGACCCGCTCGACCGCGATCCGGCCGCGGTGGTGGCTGATCTCAATGACGGCATGTGCCCGAACTACGCGTTCGTCAGCGACATGCACGGCGTGGTCGCCGCGCAGGGCGCGGACGGCACCTGGGTGCTCGATGCCGCGGCAACCGCCGCGCGCCGCGCGGAGCTGCGTACCGCACGCCTCGCCGAATCGGTGCCGGTGGAGGACTGGTGGCAGAGCGAGCGTCCACGCGTCATGGCACAGGACTTCGTGCCCGAGGTCAAAGAGATGTACGCGCAGAGCCTCACTTTCGACAAGTTCCAGCGCGAGTTCGCCGGCTTCTGGCAGCTACCCGGCGATTTCGTCTTCGCAGGAGATGTCGACGATGAGTGAGCAACAGAGCATCAGCCTGGACCTCATCCGGCAACTCGTCGATGGCACCATCGACGATGACAACACCGAGCGGCTGCTCAAGTTGCCGCGCAAGGACAAGGATCGCTTCTTCGGCTACCTGACCGTGTTGCAGGAGCGCGTGCCGTGGGACGACCGTATCCTGCTGCGCCTCGGCGACAAGCTCTACATTGTTGCCAGCGCCCCGGGCGAGCGTACGGTCAAGTGCGAGTGCGGGCACGATTTCGGCGATTACCGGCGCAATTGGAAGCTCGGTTGCCGCATCCGCACGCGCAAGACCCTGGCCGAAATGGCGCAGGTCTACGATCCGGCACCGGCCGTGCCGGAGCCCGGCTGGCAGGAGATCCGCGAGTTCTTCTGCCCCAGCTGCGCGACGCAGCACGCGGTCGAGGTGGTGGCGCCGGGCTACCCGGTGGTATTCGAAATGCTGCCGGACCTGGATCGCTTTTACCGGGAGTACCTCGGGCGCCCGCTCGAGGACGAACGCGACGACTGGTACGAGGATCACTCGACCGTGATTACCGGGCAGTGGGCGCGCCAGGCGTCGTGACGCCGGTCCGTCGCGACTGAAGACGGCGGCGCCTGCGCGCCGCCTCCGCCTTACCGCCGACGACGGCGACGAACACCGACAGCCACGCACGGGGCGGGCCACTGAGCGCCGCTGCGTGCGCGAGATGTCCTCGAGCAATTCATTCCAGGGGAGACGACACCTATGAGCACGAGCGCGCCCAGCGCGAGTGGCGAGCGCGATTTCATCCTCGCGCTAGACGCCGGCGGCACCATGACCGACGCCATCCTGGTCAAGCCGGACGGCACTTTCACCGTCGGCAAATCGATCAGCAGGCGCGAGCAACCCGAAATCAGTTACCGCGAGTCGGTCGCCGACGCCGCGCAGATGCTCGGCCTCGATTCGAGCGACGTCCATCGTCGTTGCGCGGCCGACATCTATACGGGCACCGGCATGCTGAACAGCGTGTTGACCGGTGAGGGACGCAAAGTCGGCCTGCTCGTCACGCGCGGCTTCGAGGACATCAGCCTGATGGAAGGCGGCCTGACCTATCTCGGCCAGAGCCAGGCCGAAGGTCTTCATCAGCAACTGCACCGCCACACCCGACCACTGGTCGAGCCGCGCAACGTCCTCGGCGTCAGTGAACGCATGGGCGGAGGCTGTTACCAGGGCAACGTGCACCTGCCGGCCGGGCACACGCTGATCCCGGTCAACGAGGCCCAGGTGCGGCGCCACGTCGAGACGCTGCTCGACCGCGGCTGCGAAGTGATCGGCATCTTGTTCCTCTATTCCTTCGTCGATCCGCGCCACGAGCACCAGGCGCGTGACGTCGCGCAACAGGTAGTTGCCGCGCGCGGCCTCGACGTACCGGTGGTGTGCTCGGCCGACGTCGCGCCGGTGGCGAAGGAGAACAACCGCCTCAAGAGCCTGTTGTTCCAATGTTTCGCCGCCGAGCAGGTGCGCGAATCGTTACTCGGCGTCGAGCGCGAGGCGCACGCGCTCGGTTTCAGCGGCCGCCTGCTGACCCTGCTGTCCTACGGCGGTGCGGTGAACATGGAGTATCCGCGCCTTTACGAGACAATGATCTCCGGCCCCATCGGCGGCCTCATCGGCGCGCAGTTCGTCGCCGGCGAACTCGGGCTGGACAACGTCGTCACCGCCGACATGGGTGGTACCAGTTTCGACGTCGGTCTGATCGTCGAGGGCCGTATCGGCATCGCCAAGAGCGCCGACATCGCCGGCCACCGTCTCGCCCTGCCGATGGTCGAACTCGATTCGGCCGGCAACGGCGCCGGCTCGGTGGTGTGGGTGGACGAGTACAAGCGTCTACACGTGGGCCCCGAATCCGCTGGCGCAAAGGTCGGTATCTGCCACGAGTACGACCGCCTTACCGTCACCGATATCAACGTCGCACTCGGCTATGTCGATCCGGACTATTTCCTCGGCGGACACATTAAGCTCGATCGCGAGCGCGCGCTCGCCGCGCTGAAGGAAGCCGTCGCCGAGCCGCTGGGCCTGGACGTCTACGAAGCCGGCGCCGGCGTGCTCGGCATCATCAATGCCGAGATGAACGACCTGCTGCGTACCATGGTCGCAGCCAAGGGCTACGACACCCACGACTTCACCCTGCTCTATTACGGCGGCGCCGGTCCCGTCCACATGTACGGTTTCGCCGAGGGCATTCCGTTCAAGGACGTCATCACCCTGCCCTGGGCGGCTGGTTTCTCGGCCTTCGGTGCAGCCTGCGCGGAATACATGCATCGCTACGATCGCGGCCTGCGGGTGCTCATCCCGCATGGCGCGAGCGACGCCGAGATGGCCACGACGGCGCAGGAGATCGACACCGCCTGGCGCGAGCTCGAGGCCGAAGCCCGCGCCGAGATGCAGGCCGAAGGCATCGACCCCGATCGGGTCCGCTTCCGTTACGGCGTCTCGGCTCGCTACATCGGCCAGATCGAGAGCTTCGACACGGCGCTACCCGCGGGCGAGATGCGCGGTCCGGACGACATCCGCGCCATGATCGACGCCTTCGAGACGATGTACTCCAAGGTCTACCCCGAAGGTGCCAAGTTCAGCGGCGCCGGCTATTCGCTCACCGAGGTCAACCTCGAGGCGATCGCGCCCAAGCCGCAGCCCGTCCTGGCGCGTCACGAACTGGCCGGCGAGGAGCCCGCGCCGGACGCCCTGGTGGGTACGCGCGAGGTCTTTCACAAGGATCGCTGGTTGCCGTTCACGGTCTACGAAATGGCCGAACTCAAGCCTGGTAACGTGGTCCATGGGCCGGCCATCATCCGCGACCCCATGACCACCGTGGTGATCCCGCCAGGTTACGAAATGGCCCTGGACGCCTTGCGCATTCTGCATTACCGCGCGGCCCCGGCCACGCAATGACGAGGGAAGACCAGCGATGAAACTAGTGACTTTCCTGCATGACGGCGCCGCGCGCAGCGGACGCCTCGACGGCGATGCCGTCGTCGACCTGGCGGCGGCCGGGCTGCCCGGATCGACGAGCGCACTGCTCGCCGGCGGCACGGAGATGCTGGCGCGCGCCGGTGCGGCCGATGGCCCGCGCCACGCGCTCGATGCGGTGACCCTTCTGGCGCCGGTACTGCGGCCGCCGAAGATTCTCGCGGTGGGGCTCAATTATCGCGATCACATCGAGGAGACTGGTCTCGACACACCCAAGGTGCCGATGATCTTCAACAAGCAGTCGACCGCCGCACACGGGCCCTACCAGCCTGTCCACTTGCCGCGGGTGTCGAGCAAGCTCGACTACGAGGGTGAACTCGGTTTCGTCATCGGGCGGCGCTGCCGTCACGTGCCGCGCGAGCGTGCGCACGAGGTGATCGCCGGCTACACGGTGTGCAACGATGTCAGCGTGCGCGACTGGCAGATGCGCTCGCAGACCTTCACCATGGGCAAGTCCTTCGACACCCACAGCCCGTTCGGCCCCGCGCTCGTCACCGCCGACGAAATCGCGGACCCGCATGCGCTCGGACTCAAGACCTGGGTCAACGGCGAACTGCGGCAGGATTCGAACACCCGCAACCTGGTGTTCGATTGCTACGACCTCGTTGCCCACCTGAGCACGGCGTTCACCCTCGAGGTCGGTGACCTCATCGTCACCGGCACGCCGAGCGGCGTTGGGATCGGCTTCGACCCGAAGCGCTTCCTGGTCGCCGGCGACCGCGTGAAGATCGCGATCGACGGTCTCGGCCACATCGACAACGAGGTCATCGCCGAGCCGGATTCGACGACGCTCATCTGAGCGGCCGGCGCGAGGTTCTACAGCGGAGAGCGGCTACGATGCAGGCTTGGCAATTCGAGCGTTACGGGCGCTACGAGGAAGTTCTCGAGTGGGTCGAACGGCCGGTGCCGGATCCCGGTGCCGGTCAGGCCCGGGTACGTACCGCGGCGGTGTCATTGAACTTCCCCGACCTGCTCATCTGCCAGGGTCGCTACCAGGTGCGCGCGCCATTGCCCGCGGTGCCCGGGGTCGAGGGCGTTGGCGTGGTCGAGGCGGTCGGTCCGGACAGCCCGTTCGAGATCGGTCAGCGCGTCGTCTCGTTCAATAACGAGGCCGGGATGCTGGCCGATTGCTTCCTCGCCGACAGCGCGACGTCCTGGACGGTGCCGGACCACGTCAGCGATGTGCAGGCAGCGGCGCTCAGCGTGACCTACGGCACGTCTTATTACGCGCTCGTACACCGCGCGCGCATCGCGCCGGGCGAGGTACTGCTGGTACTCGGTGCGGCCGGCGGCGTCGGCCTCGCCGCGATTCAGCTCGGAAAAATCTTCGGCGCCGAAGTGATCGCGGCGGCCGGGAGCGCGGAGAAGCTCGAGGTTTGTCGCCAGAACGGTGCCGACCACCTGATCAACTACCGCGAAGGCGATATCGTCGAACAGGTCAAGGGACTGACCGGGGGGCGCGGTGCGGACGTCATCTACGATCCGGTGGGCGGTGATCTCTTCGACCAGGTCAAGCGCTGCATCGCCTGGGATGGCCGCATACTGATCATCGGTTTCGCCGGCGGACGCATTCCGAGCATCGAGTGCAACCGCATGCTGTTGAAGAACATGTCGGTGGTCGGCCTGGCCTGGGGCATGTGCGTGGAGCGCGACCCGGCGACCGGCGCCAGGTGTCAGCAGCATCTCTATGACTTGCTCAAGGTCGGTGCCATCGAGCCCGTGATATATCGCCGCCTGCCGTTCGCGCAGCTGTTCGATGGTATGCGCCTGATCGAGAGCCGCGAACTCTACGGCAAGGTCGTCATCGAACGTTGACGGCGCCGCGCGGCTGGAGTGGCTTTATTGCGCCGCAATATCGCCGTGGCCGCGGCGCAGTTCAGGATTGCGACCCCGTGCAGGCCGGTCTATGATGCCTCCAAGCGCGCAAGGCGCACGTTTTCGAGAGGGCCATCGCAGCACCAGATGAGCGGGTTCGCGCCGGGGAGACTGTCGCTGACAGCGTCCTCAACGATTGCCTGACTGGCCGTCAAGGCGTCCCCGAATCGTTCACGTCGTCGCTCCCACGGTCCGCTTCCAGAGATTCCCGCGCTTGCCTGCCCTCACCCAGTTTCGCCCCATACCGCAAGCTGTCCGCGCGCTCCGCCGCGCGCGCACCCGCGCTGTTACGACCCGGGGGGCAGTGCGAGGCCGTCGCGCACGCCAGGCCTTCCGCGCCACGAGACGCCGTGTGCCTGCGCACCGGCGCGAACGCTCCGTTGTCTTTGCTCCGGCCCTCGTCGCCGCCGTCAGGCAGGTGCCCGGTAGTTCTCAGCGACGGCACGTTCCCAGAGGCAATCACTTATGGATATCTACGTAGGCAACCTGTCTTACGACATGACGGCAGAAGAGCTGCGCGAAGCATTCGAACAGCATGGCGAAGTAGCCGATGCGAAGGTCATCATGGACCGCGAGACCGGGCGTTCGAAAGGCTTCGGCTTCGTCGACATGCCCAACGCGTCCGAAGGCGAGGCGGCGATTGCCGAGCTCAACGGTGCCATGCTGCGCGGCCGTACCGCGCGCGTCAACGAGGCCCGTCCCCGCGCGAACGACCGTCCGCGTCGCTGACACGGCGCGCGGCGCCTGACCGGCGCCGCGCGGGCCCGTGCTCAGTTTTCGATGACGGGCATGACCTCGTCGATGATGCGTCGCGTCTGCTCGACGGCGTCGCGCTCGCCGGCGGCGATCGGGAACAGCACGAACTTGGATGCGCCCGCATCGATGTATTCGCGCAAGCGGGCGATGACGTCATTACTGCTGCCGATGCAGAACAACGGGTCGAGATCGACTTTCTCACCGATGCCGGTGCGCTTGACGAACGGGGAATTGACCACCGCGTCGTCGTGCTTCGAGCCGATGCGGAACGCCAGCGAAGTGCCGTAGTGGTCGTCGTCGATGTGCCGCCCCAGGCGTGACGCCTCCGCCTTGATCCCGGCGATCACGCGGGCCACGTCGGTGGGCGCCGCGATGCCGCCGATCCAACCGGTGCCGAGTCGCGCGGTGCGCTTGATGGCGGCATCCGAATTGCCGCCGATCCACAGCGGCAGCGGCTGCTGGATGGGCCGCGGCGCGATGGTCGCGTCGCGGTACTGGTAGAACTTGCCCTCGAAGGTCACGCGCTCCTCGCTCCACAGCCGGGTGAGCAGTTCGAACATCTCGTTGGCGCGCGAGCCGCGATGCTGCGAGCTACGTCCGGTGGCCGCCCACTCCGCCGCTTTCGGATAGCCGACACCGAACATCGGCAGCAGGCGGCCGCCGCTGAGGTAGTCGATCGTCGCGCATTGCTTGGCGAGCACCAGCGGATCGCGCAGTGGTGCCACGATCGCGTTCATGCCGAACTTGATGCGCTCCGTGCAGCCGGCGAGCGAGGCCAGTGCGCTCAGGGACTCGAGGTAGTTGTCGCTCGAGATCAGGCGATCGGACTGCCATACCGAGTCGACGCCGTTGCGTTCCAGCATCTCGACCCAGCGGAAGAAGCCCTTGCCGTCTTCGAAGGGGTAGTTGACCAGGCCGAAGCCGATTCGGATCTTCACTGCTGTGCTGCTCCTCGGCGCATGCCTGCTCAGAATTCCATCGGGATACGAAAGTGATCGCGCAGCATCCTGTCGCGATGCTCGAGCAGCAGGGGCGTCATCGCCTGGTCGAGCTCCGGCGTGAGAATCTCGAACATCGGACGGAAACCGTCCGGCACCGGTACATCGCCCGCCGGTGGGAGCTTGATGATGGTCGAGAACGCGGCCCAGTAGAAATCGACAGCGCTCAACAGGTCCCCGACGAAGTACGCACAACCACGCGCCCGTTGCGTTTCGAGTTCGGCATGCAGGAACTCGAGCGTCGCAACCTGCCGCTCGACCGCGCGTGCGGCTTCCTCGGGATTGTAACGGTACTTGCGGGCCATGCTCTGTACGGGCGGCGGCGGTTGTTCCATTTGCATGGCGGGATGGAACAACTCGAGGCGACGGTTCCAGCCCAGACCGAGTTCGCCGCAGATCTCGTGCGCAAGGCCGAGCGCCTTGGCCCGGCCGGCGCGCTCCTGCGGCAGCAGCGGCTTGCCCGGGGCGAGGCGCTCGATGAGCATCAGGATGTCGTCCCAGCGATTGATCGGCGGCTCGTCGTTCCATGCCACGACCGGGCCACTGTTGACCCCGGACCACGCCAGCAGCTCGGCGTTCTCCCCGCCCGGCTCCTGGCCGGCAAGCGCGAAGTCCAGCCCCTTGTACTCCATCATCGCCTTGGCTGCCTGGCCCCACGGGCTGGGCGTGTTGCGCACGATGATCAGACGCAGTCCGTCCCGTGCGATCGCGTCTTCGATGCTGATGAATTCCATCTGTGAATCGTCTCCCCTGGTCTGCGATACGGGTCCGGGCGGTCCCGGACCGAAATTCCGTCGTCGACACCGCGCCCGGCGCCGTGCCACGCGGTCGCGGGGCACGGCGCCGGCCTGCGCGGCGTGTTCATCCGCGATACACTGCGCACCGCCGGACGCCGCGCGTCGCGCCTGCGGGCAGGCCCGATTGCCCCCGCGGAGCGCCCCTATGCTACGCCAGCGAAGCGAGCGCGTGCGAGTCGTCCCGCTCACGGCCCCGACCCGGAGACCTGTCCAACCATGCACGACGTCATCGCGCTAGAGGCCGGCCTCGCGCCGGCCGCCGCCGCGCTCGGCGCGCGCACGCGGGCGCTGCACCTGCCGGCGAACCGCCGGCCATGGCTCGGCACCGGGCTGCGCCTGCGCCGGGGACAGTCCTACACGCTGATCGGGAGCGGACGTATCGGCTGGTCTGCACGACACCCGCATCTCCACGGTGGTCCGGGATTTCACTTGTGGGCGCGCGTCGCGCCGGGGGGGCGCATCGTCAACGTCACGCGTGACTCGGGCAGCTTCGTCGCCGATGTCGACGGCGAGCTCGAGCTCGGCATCTATCTGGGCATGTGGCGCGACGAGCAGGGTGCACTGGATACGCCGCAGCAGGCCTACGACAGGCTCGCCGGCGCGCTGGACGTGCTCGTGCTGGCCTGGCCCGGCAGCGCCGCGCACGGACTCGACGCACTGCTGCCGACCCATGCGGCGCCCGCGCTCGTCGCCGAACGCGAACGCCTTGCCGCCGCCGTCACGCCGCCCTCCGGCTGGGATTACCTGGTGGAGACAGGCAGCAGCGACATCTGGCGCGCATGCGGCGCGCCCGGCGATGGGCGTATCTGTCTCGACGCGCACGACGACCAGGGCATCATCCGCACGGCGCTGGATCTCCCGCTCACGCCCGAGACGACGCTCGCCTGGCGCTGGCGGCTCGACGAGCATCCCAGTAGCAAGGCCGAGGACAGCACCCTCAGTCACGATTACGTCTCCATCGCGCTCGAATTCGACGACGGCCGCGACCTCACCTGGATCTGGAGCAGCTGCCTGCCGCTCGAGCACCATTTCGCCTGCCCGATCCGCGCCTGGTCCGCACGCGAGACGCATCTCGTCGTTCGCAGCGGCCTCGCCGAGGCGGGCCGCTGGCTCGAGGAACGCCGCAACGTCCACGCCGACGTCGCGCGTGCCATCGGCACGCCGCCGAAGCGCATCGTCGCGGCCTGGCTGATCGCGGTGGCAACGTTCCAGCATGGTCGCGCCCGCGCCGCCTTCGAAGGCATCCGGGTGTTGCAGCCGGGGCTGTGCCACGACGTGAGGTGACGCTGGCGGATCTCCTCAGGGCATACCGGTAATGGCGGCGCGCGCCCGTTCGAAGCGCGCCGGATCGGCCAGCAGGGAGGCGTAGTCGCCGTCGAGGGTGGCGCTCGCGGCGGCGAGCTGTTCGATGCGCTCGCGGGTATCGGGGTGGGTCGCGAACAGCAGCGCCGCGCGTGGCTCGGCCGGGTCTAGCGCATCGAGCGTGTTGAGCAGCATCAGCAGGCCGAAGGGATCGTAGCCGGCACGCGCAGCGATCACGGCGCCGGCGCGGTCGGCGGCGAACTCGTCTTCCTGGTCGAGACCACTGGCGTAGACGTTCATGCCACCTTCCAGCACGGCCTGCGTGACCATCGGGTTGCCTTTCGTGTAATCAGCCGCGATGTCGGCGACGACATCGCGGGCCAGGCCGGCGCGCGCCTTGCTCATCACCGCGTGGACGTGGTGACGCTCGACGACGTGGGAAATCTCGTGGGCGAGGACGCCGGCCAGTTCGCTTTCGTCGCGCATCAGTGCGACCAGCCCCGTGGTCACGAAGACGTAGCCCCCGGGCGTGGCGAAAGCGCCCAGGCTGTCGCTCTGCACGATCGCGAAGTGCCACGGCAGATCCGGACGCGAGGTCTGCAGCGTCAGCCAGCGGCCCAGGCGGTTGACGTAGGTCTGCGCTTGCGGGTCGGCAAGCGGCGGCATCGCGCCGAGCAGGCGGCCGGCGAGATCGCCGCCGAGCTGCACCTCCTCGACTTCGCTCATCTCGCGCGTGGCGTCGACGAGCCGCTTGCCGACATCGACGATGCGCGACACGTCGGCCTCCTTGACCTTGTCGATGAGGTTGCCGAAATCGAACGCCGCGGCCGGCATCGCAAGCAGCCCGGCGAGCAGCAAGGTGGCGACCCGCAGCGCGCGCGCGAGCGTCAAGCGCGGGCTCACCGTAGATCTCCCACGGCCGGCACGGCCAGCTCGCCGACTACGCGGGCCTCGAGCCCGCCCGCGCTCGCGAACAGTTCCGCCTCCTCGCGCGAGGCGCGCAGCCCGGCGACGGTGGCCAGTGCCGCGGCATCGTGATGCGCGGTGCGCAGCTCGGTCGGTGTGAGCCCGCGGATACCGATCGTCGCATGCGCGGTGCGCGTCTCGCGACCGCGCAGCCCGCCCAGCAGGCCGGTAATCGAACGCGAGAAGCGCGCAAAACCGCTCTCCGAGGGTGCGTTCGCGGTGCTCGCGCCGGCCGCGCCGGCCGCGCCGCCGAGACGCACGGCCGTCAGCCGGGTCCAACCGCGCGTGCCCGCATCCGCGCCGGGCGCGGTGACCAGCAGCCACAAGTCCTGGCGACCGTGCACCTCGACGGTCGTGCCGGCCGCAAGGCGGCGCATCTCGGCGCCGCCGGGGTTGGCCACCAGGGCACTGTCACGCAACAAGGTGCCGTACTCCGCAACGCTGGCGCCGGCCAGCGCCGCCGAGATGCCGGCAGCGAGCAGCGCGCCTAGCAGCGTCAGCAAAATCAATGAGGGAAATCTTGGCATGGGATCCCGTCCGCAGAACATCGCCGCGGGACTATAACCTGCCCGCGCGCCAGTTCAACCGGTCAGGGCCGCGCGCGTATCACGGTGTGGCCTGCCCCGCACCGGGCGCGCTCAGCGCGGCGCGAGCGCCTCGAGCAAGGGCCAGTTCCAGTGCGTCGACATCGCACTGTCGGGGCGATAGTGCTCATCGGGGTTGCAGGGATAGAGCACGATGTGGGTCGCGCCGGCCGTGGCGAAGGCAGCGAGCTTCTCGCGCAGCAGCGTCGCGTCGCCCCACGCGCAGATGGCGTCGATCAGCCGATCGCTGCCGCCGCCGCTCCAGTCGCTCTCGTCGTAGCCGAGCTCCGCCCAGCGCGCGTGGTAAGCCGGCAGGGAAATGTAGAATGCGCAGGCGCGTCGCGCGAGCTCACGCGCACGCGTGGCGTCGCTGTCGAGCACGCAGCGCACCGCGACATGCAGTTCCTTGTCCGGGCCGAGCAGCTCGCGCGCCATGTGCACCGCGGCGAGCGGTTGCAGGAACAGGAAGGAGCCGTCGGCGAGCTCGCGCGCGACGCGGACCAGGCCTTTGCCGTGCCCGGCGACGATTACCGGCGCCGGGCATGCTGCATGCGGGCTCTCGATGGGCGCTGCGTGCAGGCGTTCGAGGTAGGCGCGCATCTTGCGCACCGGCGGCACCCACTGGTGTCCGCGCGGTTCGATCAGCACCGGGTGCGAGACGCCGAGCCCCAGGCGGAAGCGCCCCCCGGACAATTCGGCCAGTCCGTTGGCGGTCTGCGCGGCGCAGTCCGCGTCACGCGCATAGACGTTCGCGATACCGCTCGAAACGTTGAGGCGCTCGGTGCGTCCGAGCAGGTAGCCGGCGGTCGAGAGCGGTTCGCGCCCGCAGATCTCCGGCAGCCACAGCTCGTGGTAGCCGAGTTCCTCGAAGCGGCGGGCATGGTCGACCAGGTCGCGGCCGACCGTGCCCTCCGTCCATTGCAGCAGGCTCAACGCCGTCTTCATCGGCTGCGCTCCCTCAGCGGAAAGCCGGGATGACTTCCTTGGTCATCAGCTCGATGTGCTCGTCGCTCCAGCTCGGATGCAGGCCCGGCGGTACCGCCCAGGTATAGAAGCGATCGCAGGTCGTGGCATCGACGTACTTGCGAATCATCTCGATCGCCTGCTCGGGGCTGACGATGTAGCACTCGTTGCCTTCGATCGACTGGCGCGTCGCTTCGACCGGCTTGATGAAGTCCATGCCGGCTGCGGAGAACCACTTGCCGTACTCGTTCTGCTGATAGGCGAGATGCTCGACCGCCTCCTTCCAGCGTTTCTCCGGGTCCTTGGAGACGTGCAGCCAGGCATAACCTGCCGCAATCTGGGCGTCCGCCGGATCGTGCCCGGCATTCTCGAACGTCTCGCGGTAGATCTTGGTGAACGGTCCGACCGGGCCGATCGCGATGTAGCCGGCACCGACTCGCGCGGCGCGGCGCACGGCAACCTCGCTGAAGCCCGCGATCCACAGCCCGGGATTCTTCTGCACCGGCAGCGGGCGCAGCTGGATATCCTCGTAGTTGTGGTACTTGCCTTCGAAACTGAAGCGTTCGCCGGCGAATAGTCGCTGGATGATCTCGATACCTTCGTCCATGCGGCGGCCGCGCGACTTCGGGCTCACCCCCCAGGCCTTGAGTTCCTCGACCTTGTAACCCACGCCCATGCCGAGCTGCAGGCGACCGCCGGAAATGACGTCGAGCGTGGCGGCGTCCTCGGCCACACGGACCGGATCGTGCAGCGGCAGCAGCAGGACGCTCGTACCGATGTCGACCTTCTTCGTGCGCGCGGCGATCGCACAGCCGATCGCGAGCATCGAGGGCGAGTAGCAGTCTTCGAGGAAATGATGCTCGGAGAGCCAGATGTCGTCGAAGCCGAGTTCCTCGGCGCGCACGATCTGGTCGAAGCAGGCGTGGTAGAGCTCGGTATTGTCGCGCTGCCACTGCGGCGGGTTTCGAAAGTCGTACCACAGGCCAAAGCGCAGTTTCTTGTTGCTCACGTCGGAATGTTCTCCTCGGGTTCGGTTCGGGGGCAGGTAGGTCCGCTCAGCCGGCCGAGGCCAGCTGGCCGTCGATGGCCCGATTGACGCGCGGCATGACTTCCTCGGCCATCAGGCGCATGGAGTTCTTCATGCGCGCCTTGTCGACCCAGTCATGGGCGGCGTAGACCAGCGTGCCGAAGTCGCCTATCTCGTCGCGGAAACTCAGGATTTTCTCCGCCACGGTCTCCGGGCTGCCATGGATGACGCAGGCGTCGCGTACCGCCTCGTGCGTCAGTGCGTCCGGATCGTCACCCGCATTGGCGACGAAAGGACCTTTGAAGTTCGAACGATCGAAAATGTGGAAGAGGTATTCGTAGTAATAATCGTAGGCGCCACCGGGCGCCTTCACGAAAGCCTCCGCTTCGGCGTCGCTGTCGGCCACGTAGATGCTGCGGGCGACGCGCCAGTTCGCCGGATCGGGCGTCTGGCCGCCCTCCTCCGCGCCGGCGCGGTAGGCTGCCCAGTGCGTCGCCGCCGACCAGGTGGCAATGAAGTTGGCAGTGACCGGGATGTAGCCGCGGCGGCCGGCGAAGCGCAGCGAGCCGGAATGCGGGCTCATGGCCGAGATCGCGATCGGTGGGTGCGGCTGCTGCAGGGGTTTGGGTACGTAGCCGAGCTTGATGTCGTGGTGCGTCCACTCCTTCATGTCGATGTTCCAGTACTTCCCGCTCAGCTTGTAGGGCGGATCGTTGGCCCACAGCGCGAGAATCATGTCCAGCGCTTCTTCCATCATCGCCATGCGATCCTGGTCGAGCACGCCGAACAGCTCGAAATCGGACAGCAGGCCGCCCGGTCCGACCCCCATGATGAAACGTCCGTCGCTCAGGTGGTCGAACATCGCCGCCTGGCCGGCCTGCACCGCCGGGTGGTACTGCGGCAGGCACATCACGCCCGTGGCGAGCTTGATCTGCTTCGTGCGGCTGATCAGATTGGCATGGAACATCAACGGCGAGGTGATCTGCTCGACCGCCGAGGAATAGTGTTCACCGACCCAGGCTTCGGAGAAGCCGAGTTCATCGGCGTGGATCACGGCTTCGACGTCTTCCTGCAGCGTCTGATGGTAGTCGCGATCGATATGATGCAGCGGCATCATGAAGTAGCCGAGTTTCATGCGTCTCCCCTCGCAAGGCTGGTACTGCTCCGGAACCTAATGTGCCGGCATGGCCAGTGTCAAGGAATGCCGCCGCAGTCGGCTCGCGCGCGGGACGCGTCGCGCACTGCCGCGGCCGTGGTGGCCTGGCCGATGCCGTCCCCGGCTTGCAATCAGCGCCCGCGGATCGTGCAATCCACGGACGCCACGAGTCCTTTCCTGGCGCCATCGAGGGAGGTCGACGATATGAACGCCAAGCAGTACAAGGGCATGGGAATCGGGGTGTTCCACATCCTGGTCGACAAACCTACCGGCGACCCGGCAGTCGTGGCGCGCCGCGCCGAGGAGCTCGGGTTTTATTCCTACTGGGTGCCCGAGCACACCGTCATTCCCGCAGGCTCGTGCGACGCCTACCCCGGCAACCCGCCCAGCGGCGAGCCGCCTTCCTATCTCTACCGCATGCCCGATCCCTTCATCGCGCTATCCCGCGCTGCCGCCGCGACTTCGACGATTCGCCTCGGCACCGGCATCTCACTCATCCCCGAGCGCAATCCCCTGCTCACCGCCAAGGAAGTCGCGACCCTCGATCACTATTCGGACGGGCGCTTCATCTTCGGTATCGGTGCCGGCTGGAACGAGCCGGAATGTACCGTGATGGGAGGTGACTTCGCGCATCGCCGGACGCAGACGAAAGAGAGCGTGATGGCGATGAAACAACTGTGGCGCGGTGAATACGTCGAACACCACGGCAAGTACTACGACTTCCCGCCCGTGATCTGCCTGCCGCGCCCGGCTCAGCAGCCTCATCCTCCGATCCTGCTCGGTTCGATCGGCTCACCGCTGGTCTTCAAGCGCGTCGCCGAATGGGGCGACGGTTGGCTGCCCGTGTCGAACGACCCGCAGGAGATCGCCGACGGCAAGGCTGCCATCGCGCGGCGGGCGCGCGAGATCGGGCGCGATCCGGCAACGCTCGAGGTGACGCTGTTCTGCATGGAGGGGCGCTTCCGCACGCGAGCCGAGCTCGATGCCGCGGCCCAGGCCGGGGCGGACAACGTGGTGCTGTGGATCAAGGGCAGACAACAGGATGACGTGCTGGCCGAGCTCGACGTTCTCGCCGGGGACATCTTCGGTTGAGCGCTTGCCGACGCGCTGGCTGACGCGGGCGGCAGCAGGACGGGACGCCCGCGCCGCGCGGCTCAGATGCGGCTGCGCGCCGCGCGCTCGGCGCCCCGCCAGGCGCCCTGGGTCAGGACGTAGGTGGCGAGGCCGGCGAGGATCCCCGGCATCCCTTCGTAGATGAACTCATGCCAGCCCTGGTGGCGCCACCACAGCGCCGTAGCGACCCCGATGATCATCATCAGCAAGGCCTGGAACTCGCTCGGCTTGCCGCGCAGCGCGTAGACCAGCGCAAGCGGCGCGAACGCGGATGCGAGACAGGACCATGCCAGGATGACGAGGTCGAACACGCTCTGCTGATCGGTGATCGCGAGCACCACCGCGAACACCGTGAACAGCACGGTAGCGCTCTTGGTCGCGATCATGCTCTGCACCGGGCGTGCCGGAAGATCGTTGGTGAGCGCGGACGAGCAGCTCAACACGAGCGAATCGGCGGTCGACATGGTCGCCGCGAAAATGCCCGCCAGGATCAGCCCGACCCAGACCGGGGCGAGCAGCTGATCGGCCATGCGCGGCAGGGCGAGTTCCGGATCAATGCTCTCGAGTTCCGGCAGATAGATGCGCGACAACAGACCGACGCCGGTCGCGCTGGCATAGAAGAATGTGAAGAACAGGTAGTAGACGATGCGCGCGGCCGGCATGTGGCTCGCGCTGTCGAGCGCCATGAAGCGCACCATGATGTGTGGTTGTCCGGCCACGCTGAATCCCGCGAACAACCAGCCGAGCGCGAACAGGGCGACACCGATGCCGCCGCTTGCGAGTAGATTCTCCGCAGGCGGTGCGAGATCCATGTAGCCGGGGATCGCGTCGAGCGCGGCCCACGCGGCGCTACGCCCGCCCAGGTTGTCGACCGCGGTGAATAGCAGAACCGCCATCGCGACCATCATCACGCTGGCCTGCGCGACGTCGGTCCATATCGAAGCGCGGATGCCGCCCGCCAGGCAATAGGCGATGACGATGACGCCCACGGCCACCGCGCCGGCCTCGTCCGACCAGCCGAACATGGCGTGAAGCGCCTTGCCTCCGGCGTCCATCTGCGCCGCGGCATAAGCGCCGAGGAAGATGATGGTGACCAGCGCCGCGATGCGCCGGAACAGCCCGAAGTTATTGCCGTACCAGCCCGAGAGTACAGCGAGAAAAGTGGTTTCGTGGGTCGCCCCGGTGGCGTCGCGCAGGCGCCGGTGGATGAACAGCGAGGCGACGATGTCGCCCACGATCCACCCGACCATCAGCCACACGGCGGCCAGACCGGTCACATAGGTGTAACCGATCACGCCGATGAACATGTAGCCGCTGTTGTTGGTCGCTACCGCCGATAGGCCGGCCGCGAACGGCGAGATGTCCTGGCTCGCGAGGTAGTAGTCGCGGCGCGTCGGTCGGGACCGGCGCGCCGACGACAAGCCCACGAGCAGGAACAGCCCCAGGAACGTGACAAAGCTCGTCAGTACCACGTGGGCTCAGCAGTATGCAGGGCAGGTTCGGCATGGCCTCGGCGCGCAGCCGTGACTCAGACCGGCTCCACGAAGGCGCGGTTGGCGATGTGTTGCGGCCGCGGTGGCTGACCGCTGAACGGCTCGACGCACTGGTTGTGCATGCTGTTGTAGACGAAGAACACGTTGCTGCGCGGGTACGGTGAGATGTTGCTCGCCGAGCCGTGCAGGACGTTGCAGTCGAACACCACCACGCTGCCCGCACGCGCCAGCGCCGCGCGGATACCGCGCTCCTCGCTGAGTGTGCGGATGCTGTCGTGATCCGGCACACCGTACTCCTGCTTGCGCAGGGAGGCCTTGTAGTGCTCGGCCGGGGTTTCGCCGACACAGGCGACGTAGTGCTTGTGCGAACCGTTGATCAGCATCAGCGGGCCGTTGGAGACCAGGTTGTCGGTCAGCATCAGCGACATGCTGAGCGCACGCATACGCGGCATGCCGTCCTCGATGTGCCAGGTCTCGAAGTCCGAATGCCACCAGAAGTCCTTGCCTTCGAAGCCGGGCTTGTAGTTCAGGCGCGACTGGTGAATGTAGACCTCGTCGTCCAGCAGGAAGCGCGCTACGTCGGCGAGGCGCACATCCTTCATCAACGCGGCGAAGGTGTCGTGCTGCCGATGGATCTCGAACACCGAGCGGACGGCCTTGCTCTCCGGCTCCTCGATGATGGTCTCGGGCGCGATGTTCTCGCGCGCCATGGCGCTGTCCGCCGCGGCCATGAGACGGCCGAGTTCGGCGGCATCGAACACGTCCTGGAGAATGAGGTAGCCGTTCTCTTCGTAATGCGCGATCTCCGCCTCGCTGATCGGCGCGCGGCTGCGATCGCTGGACCAGACGACCGGATCGAGCCGCGGGCTCATGCGGGGTTGGGTACTGTCTCTCGACGGATAGACGTCGACTGCGGTTTCGGCTTGGGACATGAGTTACCTCCGTGATTGGGCTTCAACCCGCTACGACATCGGCAGTCTCTGGATAGGCGCCGGACTCGTCGTGGACTTCGTTGCCGTATAGCGGGGGGTTGAAGACGCAGGCCAGTTCGAGCTCCGTCTCGGCATGCAGCACGTGGTGGTCATGCTCGTTGAGCGCGTACATCTGGCCCGGAAATATGTCGTACACGGTGCCGTCGACAAGGCTCTTGAGCTTGCCGCGGCCACTGATGCAGTAGACCGCCTCGAGGTGGTTCTTGTACCACATCTCGGTCTCCGTGCCGGCATAGATGGTGGTGATGTGGAACGAGAATCCCATCTCGTCCCCTTTGAGCAGCATGCGCGTGCTCTCCCACGTCTTGGACACGATGCGGCGGTCGGTCTGGCGCGCGTCAGCCAGGTTTCTGACGATCATTTTCTCGATGCTCTCCTGTCGTTCAGGCGGCGCGCGACGCGCCAGGACGGTAACTTTCGACGGCCTCCTTGACCGCCTCGCGCAGGATGCCGAGTGCCTTCAGCATCACCTCGCGCGAGGTCGTCAGCGGCGGCAGGCATTTCACGACCTGGCTTTCCGAACCACTGGTCTCGATGACGAGGCCCTTGCGGAAAGCACGGCGGCAGATGTCCGCGGCGAGCTTGCCGCTGTGGCAGTTGAGCCCCTGCATGATGCCGCGGCCACGTGGCTTGACCAGTTCGTCGTCATAGTCGGCCGCGATATCGCGCAATTGCTCGCCGAGCAGGGCGGCTTTCTCGCGCACCTCGGCGGCGAAGCTGTCGTCCTTCCAGTAGTGCTCGAGTGCGGCGGCCGCGGTCACGAAGGCGTGGTTGTTGCCGCGGAACGTGCCGTTGTGCTCGCCCGGCTTCCATTCGTCGAGTTCGGGTCGGAAGATGGTCAGCGCGAAGGGAATGCCGTAGCCGCTGAGCGACTTCGACAGCGTGACGATATCCGGCTTGATACCGGCGGGCTCGAAGCTGAAGAAGGTGCCGGTGCGGCCGCATCCGGCCTGAATGTCATCGATGATGAGGAGCATGTCGCGTTTGCGGCAGACTTTTTCGAGCGCCTGCAGCCAGCGCGTGGAAGCCACGTTGAGGCCGCCCTCGCCCTGCACGGTTTCGACGATGACCGCGGCCGGGTGGTCGACGCCGCTGCTGGGGTCGTCGAGCATCTTCTCCATGTAGGAGATGGTGTCGAGCTCGTCGCCGAAGTAGGAGCAATACGGCATGTGGGTCACACCGGACAGCGGCAGCCCGGCCGCGCCGCGGTGATGCGAGTTGCCGGTCGCCGCCATCGCGCCGAGCGAGACACCATGGAACCCGTTGGTGAAGGCGACGATGTTATGGCGGCCCTTGATGTTGCGCGCGAGCTTGAGTGCCGCTTCGACCGCATTGGTGCCGGTCGGACCGGTGAATTGCGCGACGTAGTCGAGCCCGCGCGGCGCGAGGATCAGTTCGTTGAAGGTATGGAGGAACTTCTCCTTCGCCTTCGAGTGCATGTCGAGACTGTGGGTAATCCCACAGCTCGAGATGTACTCGATCAGCTTCTCGCGCAGATAGGGGTTGTTGTGCCCGTAGTTCAGGCTGCCGGCCCCGGCGAGGAAGTCGATGTACTGCCTGCCGTTCTCGTCGTACAGGTAGGGACCCTCGGCCTTGTCGAAGATGACCGGAAACGACCGGGCATAGCTCTGGACGTTGGACTCGAGTTCGTCGAACGTACTGGTTTCCGGCGGCTCCGGCGCGCGCGCGATATTTTCCTTGGTCATGATGATTCCTCCTGCTCCTGTGCGATGAGCTTGCGGTCAAAAGGTCCGATGGCGAAGAGCTCTTCGGACTCGGCGTGATCGGCGAGATGGGTGTGTCGGTCGAAACGAGGGCTCACCTCGACGCTGGCCCCGAGTTCTGCTGCGAGGCGCGTGAACATGGCGCGTGATGCCTGGTTGCTCGGCGTTACGGTCGTGTGCAGCATCGTCACGCCGGCGCAGGCCGGGCGTGCGAGGATGTCGGTGATGAGCCTGCGTGCGAGCGCGCGGCCACGGGCCACCGCGTCGACGGCGACCTGCCAGATGAAAAGGACATGTGGTTCGGCCGGTGGTCGATAGCCGGAGACGAATCCGACCACGTCGCCATCGAGGCGCGCGATCGAGCACGTATCGGCAAAGTCGCTGCACTGCAGTAAATTGCAGTACAAGGAATTGTGGTCGAGCGGCGGGCAGCGCGCGATCAGGGCGTGCACCGCGCTGGCGTCGGTCGCGACCGGGGATTGGATGGTGAGATGAGATGAAGCGGTGTCGGTGTTTTCTGCGGGTGTTGACATGGGAACTGGTGCCGCGAGCCGCGGCACGTCTGCGATCCAAGTGCGAGATCAGCTGTATATTATTTAGAATAACGAAATAAATAGCAAGCCGCCGGTTTCTGGAGTTCTTTAAAAAACCATTAGTTACGGGCATTCAGCGAGATGGGGGCGGTAATTTAACTTTCAACTTCTAACGAATCGCGGTGCCTTCGCCACCGCGCGTCGCAAAGTGCGGAGGGGCGCGGCCACGCGCCTGGACAATCGACATGCAAGAGGACACGACATTGCCCGAGCACGGCGTTGAGATGCGCGGCGAATCGCCCGGCGTCGACGTTTACAAGGAAGTGCTCGTCGCGCTCAGGCAGATTCTCAAGGCCACCGAGTCACAGTCGAAGCGCCTCGCCCGCGACACCGGCCTGACCACCCCGCAGTTCGTGTCCCTGCAGACCATCGGCGCGGCCGGCGCGATGACGGCGGGTGACCTGGCACGGGCGCTCAATCTCACCCAGGCGACCGTCACGGCGCTGGTGACACGGCTCGAGAAGCGCGGCCTGATCGCGCGGCGACGGGCACAGGCCGACAAGCGGCGCGTGATCGTCAGTCTCACGATGGCCGGCGAAGCACTGCTCTCGGCAGCGCCGACGAGTTTGCAGACGCGCCTCGAGCAGCGCTTCGAGGCGCTCGAGCCGTGGGAACGTATGTACATCCTGTCCGCGGTGCAACGCCTCGCCGGCCTCATGGATGCAACCGCCTTCGAGGCCGCCCCGGTGCTCGACGTCGGCAGCATCACCGAGACCGACATGGGCTGATGGACGATTCCCGGATACGCCTGTCACCGCCGTGGGCGATTGTCGATAATCCCGGCCCTGCGAACACCATGGAACCGAACCGATGAACGCCTATCAACATCTCACTGTCGAGCAGCATGGCCACGTCGCACTCGTGACGTTCAACCGCCCCGAGTGTTGTAACGCGCTGCACCACGACATCCTGCTCGAGATCGAACAATGTGCGTTCGCGTTTCGCGATGACGCACACACGCGCGTCGTCATCTTCACTGGTGCCGGCCGTCACTTCTCTGCCGGCGCGGATCTCGACGAGTTCCGTGCCGGTCATTCACAGCCGCTGGTCGTGCAGCGTCGCCGGCAGCGCGCCGGTGAGCGTGCGTTGCACGCGCTGCTGGGCATCGACCAGATCACCATCGGAGCATGGAACGGCGGCGCGCTGGGCGGCGGCGCCTGTCTGGCCACGGCGATGGATTTCCGCATCGGGGACGAGGACTGCTTCATCCAGTATCCCGAGATCGACCTCGGCATGAACCTGATGTGGCAGAGCCTGCCGCTGACCATCCACCTGCTCGGACCGACCCGGGCCAAGCGACTCGTCATCGGCGGCGAGCGGGTGCAGGCCCCTGCCCTGCTGGCCTGGGGCCTGCTCGAGGACGTCGTGCCCAACGCGGCGCTCATCGACCGGGCGTTCGCCTTCGCGCAGACCTACGTGGACAAATCGCCGATTGCCGCGCAGATGATCAAACGCAGCGTGAACCAGATCAGCGGCGCGCTCGACCGCGCACTGATGCACATGGATGCCGACCAGAATCTCTTCACCCTGACCACGGCCGACCAGAAAGCGGCTGCGGAAGCCTACCTGAACCAGCGCCCGCCGCGCTTTTGCGGCGAGTGACAAGCGCGCAGCCGCCGGGAGGCGCCCGAACCCTGTTACATCGCGGGCTGGTGCTCCCTGCGCTGGCCTTCGTGCTGCTTTGCCTGGTCTGGGGCTACAGCTGGGTGCTGCTGAAAATCGGGCTCATCGATGCGGCGCCGTTCGATTTCGCCGCCCTGCGCACCTTGCTGGCCGCTTGCCTGATGCTGCTCGGCCTGCCCTTGCTGGGGCGGCCGCTGGCAACCCACCGCTGGCGCGAGTTGTTCATGCTCGGCCTGCTCAACACCGTCGGGCCGATGGGCTGTTCGCAGTGGGCACTGGTCGAGGGAGCGGCCAATCGCACCTCGATCCTGATGTACACCATGCCGTTCTGGACACTGCTGCTGGCACGCCCCCTGCTGGGCGAACGCGTGCAGGGCTTGCAATGGCTGGCGGTGGCCGCCGCCGGCGGCGGGTTGCTGT
>Ga0180436_10000576_pt1 | contig 37565 bp, 31 predicted proteins | sample SS_ome_2_FD_132434 | JGI IMG/M metagenome (GOLD analysis project Ga0180436, IMG submission 132434) | Hypersaline lake sediment archaeal communities from the Salton Sea, California, USA - SS_3_S_2 metaG | ecosystem: Environmental > Aquatic > Non-marine Saline and Alkaline > Hypersaline >... | reverse complement strand
CTGTTGACAAACACTACATCTTCGTTTCGCAGGATCTCTTTACTTTCGATTTTATGCTTAAAATCTTTTCGATACATAATACCTTGTGTTCTTTTTACGCCTTTAATCAAAACACAATCGAAATTATTAAGATATTTTTCTATCGCAGATAGGTTGTATTCGCCTGTCTTTTCATCCAAAAGATGTATAGGCGCAATGTGGCATTTTCCGCTTTTCAGTGCGAGTACTCCTCCCATACTCCCAACATGGGATGAAGAAAGATTTGCCGGTCTCTTTTGTTTATGAAGCCTGTTATTCAATATATCGAGCATAACGTCATGACTGCCTATAGACACCAAAGTATTGTCGATATATTGAATATCCTTCAAAAGCTCAACTTCTACCAGCTCGCCCGTTTCATACCCTTCGCTGTTTTTCGGAACTCTTAGAACTCCGTCGGCATTCACAAGCGACATCGTAACGCCCGCTCCTCTGCTTAAGGGTGAAGCTACCAGCTTTCCGGACACTCTACCCAGTTTTATCCTTACGAATTCCAAGTGTTTAAGAGATGAGTATACTCTGCTCGTCAAAACCGCTTTTACTTTTCTCTTTGTCTTTTTCTCGGCATGCAGCATCATATCCATAGCAGAAATTACAAATAGGTTGAAAGCAAAATATGAGCTTACAGGATATCCAGGTATCCCAAACACACATTTATTATCGATTTTGCCGATAACGGTGGGCTTTCCGGGTTTAATCGAAACGCCGTGGAGAAGCAATTCTCCAAGCTCTTCTATCACTTTTTTTGTATAGTCCTTAGATCCCGCTGATGAGCCTGCACCGATTACCACTATATCGCTTTTCGCACATGCTTCTTTTACTGTCTTTTTAATCAGCTCATAATCATCTCTCACCGGAGCATATCTTTCACATTCTCCTCCTGCTTCCTTTATCATAGCTTCAAACATTCTGGAGTTCGAATCTATGATCTTTCCCGTATCAACATCTTCAGTATAGTCGATAATCTCCGATCCTGTCGGGACAACCGCAACAACAGGTCTTTTAATCACTTCCAGTTCCCGCACACCTCCGGCAAGCAGTGCGCCAATATCAACAGCTCTTATCTTATGAAACGCAGGGATGATAAGCTCGCTTGCTACAATATCCTCACCGATATTCCTGATATGCTGCCAAGGAGAACACGGCTCATAGATCTCTATAGTCTCCTCGTCTATTTCAACGATATCCTCTATCATTATGACACCGTTAAAAGGCTGTCTGATCACATCTCCCGTATTTACATACTCAAAATCGATATTCTTTTTCAGTCTCAATGGTCTCTTTTCATTGGCATCCATGGTTTTTTCGAAACAAACACATATGCCATCCATTGCGCTGGAGTTATAGAAAGGAGAGGACACGCATGCGAATATGGGTTCTGCACTGACTCTGTTAAGAGCATCACACACATCCGCTTTCTCTTTTCTGATTTCGCCTAAAGAAATGCTTTTTAGAATATCTATAGCTTCGCTCAAGTCTTTATTGTCAAGATATATGTTTCTTTCGTGTTTTTCCATATTTTAAACCAGTGGAAATACTTTCACTGTTTCTCCTTTTTCCTTTCCTTCACTGTTTTCGCCTATCACCACATACCCATAGGATTTCGATATGAGGCTTATCATTCCAGACTTGCCTCGCAAAACCTCAGCCGTGAAGTTTTCTCCTTTTCGTTTGAGCGAAACCATCTGGAGTGTCTTCCTTCCCGGTGCAGAAGCGATATTTTGGTCGAGTTTCGCGATTATGTATTCTTTGATTGGCTTATTCTTATAATATATCTCATATATGATATCAAGCATTTGCATCAATACCAGATAAGCAGATGCAGGCTGCCCAGGGAGACCAATTATGGGTTTTCCTTTTACTTTCGCAATGATCGTCGGCTTTCCGGGCTTTACGTTTAAACCGTTTATCAGAATCTCCGCCCCTTCGATTTCTTCGAGGATTGGAAGAGTATAGTCCTTTTCTCCGACAGAGCTTCCGCCTGAAACGAATACTGCGTCGCTTATTTCCAAAGCTTTTATAATCGATTCTTTTATCAAATCATAGTCGTCTCTTAAAACTCTGCGCTCTACAACTTCGCCGCCCCAGCTTGTGATTTTCGATGCCAGTGAATACGAGTTGATATCTCTGATACTGCCTTTTTCGGGCTCAGTTTCCGGTGATACGATTTCGTCTCCTGTAGACAAAATCGAGATTCTCGGCTTTTTAAACACCTTTGCCTTTAGCTCTCCTATACTTGCCAAAGCCCCGATATCCTGCGGATATAGCTTCTTCCCTTTTGTAAAGACTTCTTCGTTTTTCTTGATATCATCTCCGGCTTTTAAAATGTGCTGAAATGTCGAAGCGTTTTTATATATAAGGATTTCTTCACTGGAGAATTTCTCAGTATACTCGATCATAACCATAGCATCAGCACCTTCCGGCATCATTCCGCCCGTCGGAACATACATGCATTCGTTTTCGCCTAAAACAGCCTCATTTTCTTCCCCCATCTCAGCCTGACCTGCCAACTTTAAAATCGCAGGTATGCTCTCACTTGCCCCTTGAATATCTGATGTATTTACTGCGTAGCCGTCGACTACAGAACGATCGAAATGCGGGACATCAATTCTCGATTCGACATCGGATGCTAAAAAACGGTTTGTACATAGATCAATATTCACGATCTCAGTCTCGAGTTCGAGGTCTTTAAAAGAATCTATCATTATCTCTCGTGCAGTATCCAAGGTTTTGACCTTTATTAGCTTCATATCTTTTCCTCAATGACCCGCATTTATTTTCTCATGCATTTTTTGCCTGATACTACAAAAGCCTTCCGAAATTCGGAAGACCAAAATATGCACGACAAAATGCGCGACATAAAACTTCTTTCCAAATCGGGAGGCGGGCCCGTTTCCATGCACACCCTATCGCCGAAAGTTCCATAGCACTGATACCTTAGGAAGTTCCGATCGAAGCTTTGCTATTTATTTTTTTGTAATTATATCATATAATATAATACAATAAAAGAGAATAATCTTTACTATGAGAGGATATAAAATGTACAGCGTAGGAATTATAACTGCAAGCGATAAAGGTGCAGCAGGACAGCGAGAGGACTTAAGCGGACCACTGATAAAAAGAATAATGACCGAAGCGGATTATGATGTTTTGGAAAATATAATCGTAAGTGATGAGAAAAAACTCCTCTCAGAGACGATAATTAATTTTGTCGATAATAAGAAATATGACCTGGTTTTAACCACAGGCGGAACGGGCTTTTCTCCAAGAGATGTTACTCCGGAAGCGACTCTCGACGCAATCGACAGGCAAGCTCCGGGAATCAGCGAGGCAATCAGATCTTTCAGCCTGGAAAAAACGAAAAGGGCTATGCTTTCGAGAGCCGTGAGCGGAATCCGGAAAAACAGTCTGATTATAAATCTACCCGGAAGTCCGAAAGCGGTCGAAGAGTGCCTTGGTTTTATACTCGATACGTTATCCCACGGTTTGGATATTCTGAACCAAAATGACAGCGAATGTGCTAGATAAATATACTTCTAACAGATAAACTTTTCAGTAAAACAAGAAGCTATCCGAAAGGACAGGATAGCTTCTTTTCTTTTTTTTAGTATACTTTTTATTATCCGATAATCGCGACTTCACCAGTATTCGCATCCACTCTCAAAGTGTCGCCCGTCTTGATTTTTCTTGTGGCATTGCTTATATTCGAAACCAGCGGAAGAGCATACTCTCTTGCAACAACAGCGCCGTGCGAAAGAGCGGAACCCACTTCAGTCACCAAAGCATCTATGACACAATAGTACGGAGACCAACCTATATCAGTAAAGGAAGCGACCATAATCTCTCCCTTTTCGAGTTTGTTAGCGTCATCAATAGACTTCACAATCCTCGCTTTGCCTGTTGCTTTTCCTCTGCTTATTGATGATCCGGCAAGTACCATATCGCCGTCTACTTCAATATGTTTTTCTTCAATCGGAATAGGCTTTCCGACACAAACTTCTTCAAATTTGAACTGTTTTTGCTCTTCCAAAATCCTTCTTCTTGCGATAGCTCTTTTTATCAGCCCCGCTTCTCCGTTTTGGATAAGCCTCATTATCTCCTCGTGTGTGATAAAGAATATCAAATCGCTGTCTGGCAGTATCTCTTTTTCCTCCAAGCTCTGCCCGAGATTTCTGTATGCAGTCTTAAATTTATCGAGAACCTTGATGCTCATCGACTTCGTATATTCTCTGAATACGACACCCTTCCTGGCTTGTCCTATGACGTATTTGATAACGAATTTCATAGCACCTTTGTAGTTTTTAAGCACTTCTTCGATATACCCATCAACGACACGCTCTTTGTTCTGCTCTTTTGCTCCAGTAGCTATTATCGATTTCACAAAGCTTGCAAGGCTCGATTCATCCATATGCCATGACATGCTCCGCATTTCCGCTTCGCGTATCGCTCTGTGTCCGTGTCTACTTATGAAAGAGTTCAAGAGCATTTTGCTTTTTGGTTTGCATTTTCTGATATAAGCTGCTAGCTCATCAACATCATAGTCTCTAACATCCTTGTTTTCTTCGATAAGCTCTCTTGCGAAAGCTCTTAGAGACCTTAGAATATCCACGCTCTCAATCCCATCGATATCTTCAAAGAGTCCCGCGAGTTTAATCTTCGCTTCGTCCGGTGCATAGCCTTCCTCCATAAATATGATGAAAAGAGCACTGCTCATCGCTCCGGAATATGCTGAGGCAATATAATGATACCAAAATCCATCGTCCATAAGGCTGAGTTTTCTTGATATTTCATCGATCTGCTTTTTCGGGTCTTCATTAAGCTCCACTTCCATATTCGAAGCGAGCTTTCCAAGCCTCCTGCACGCCTTCTTTGCTCCTAAAAGAATCGAAAAATACTTCCTTGCGTTATTGCCTTTTATTAGTTTTCCTACTTTCGGTACTGGAGGTTTCGGTGTGTCGTCCAAAATCCTTCCACATATACTGAGCTCAACACCCTCTCTGGTACCGCCGGTAACATAATCTCCGATTCTGCTCGCTGAAGTGATGTTTATAAAGAGGTGGTTCCCCACATTCGCAATTCCGGTGCCCTCCGGCATCTCTTCATAATCTTGTGCCGCTCCTGCCTTTACTATCATCTTTCGAATTCCGAAATCAATGCTTTTTACGCTCGTCGAAAGGCTTAGAGGAGTAACAGCTCCCGGCAGCATCTCACCGACGTTGCATGTCGTTAATACATGGTCTTCTTGTATCCTTGGAGTATCGAGTTCGAAATCATCTATCTCTTCCGTAACCGTTATCGGTCTCGCTTGAAGCCAATACAATTTCCCATCTTTAATCGCCCATTCCGTGTCAAGCTCATATCCCAACTCTTCACTTGCTCTTTTTGCTTCTTTTGCGATTCGGCCCAACAAATTCGCACTTAAAAGTTCATCGTTAGGAGCATTTAAGTTATTCTTATTGATACTGTAGGAATGTGATTCTGCCTTCCCTGCGACAAGCTTTTCTCCCAAACCCTTTACAGCTTCGACAAGCATAGTCTCTCCATCATCCGCCATACTCGTAAAACAAACGCCGGAAACATCAGCATCTATCATCTCTTGGACGATAACACACATCTTCTCACTTCTTACACTGCTGAAATATGAAGTATAGCTCTTTGCCGTTTCACTGTTGAGCGAAGCAATACAGTCAGCGATGCCTTTTTTTACGCCCGATTTTTTCGAGATATTTAAAAATGTTGCATATTGTCCTGCACTTGAGAAATCCTCACCGTCTTCCCCGAGAGCGGAAGAACGAACAGCCACACATTCAAGTCCGCTATTCTCATAAAAGTCAGCTGCAGTCTGAATGTCCAATTCATTATCTATATCCACCGAAACAAATCCCTTTGCGATATTAAGTCCGCAATCGGATAATAGTTTCAGACCTTTCGCTTTTCCTCCGACATTTTCAAGCATTTCAATAGGAACTTCGTTTAACATATATATATTCATTTTATGTCCTCCCCTAAAGATGTCTCGAAGAATCGCCGTTCCATCCAAACTCCAGAACGCCTCTTCCACGCTTTCCGTCAAACTCAAAAGTGCCTATACCTTCATAAATCACATATTCCCCGTCATAAAAAGGAAAAACGAACTCGAGTTCTTTCATGCATTTCACATCAAGTTCTCTTCCATCCGTGAGTTTTGCTCTGTATGTGAAAGAATCCGGTGCGGTGTTCGGAGAAATCTCTCCGACAATTTCCGCCTCAGACACACATATCGTCTTTTCATCCTCTACAAAATATCCTGTTTGTAATTCCCGTACAGCAGGGTAGCTTACACGATTTGCATTGAGGTTGTCCCCGTTTTCCATAAGTGCCATAAGCCAGAAATGGTTGTTCATATAGTTCCAGTCCCTCTTTCCGAACGAATGGTCACGCATTGCGGGCAAACTGAGTTTCGTCTTTTTTCCGTCCAAAACCAAAACGCCTTCAACTGACCCTGGCTGCTCATAGTGAATTTGTGTGTTTTCGTCCAAAGTCTTAAAGAATTCCTTTGTCCATTTCTCCTTTGCAATTGCTTTTGCGAGCACATATGAGTCGAGATGATAACCAAAGTCGAATATTTTGTCCGTTGCAGTAAACTCGCCTTCGAATTTCGCCTTGACTTTCTTTTTCGTCTTTTGGTCTGTTATCTCTCCGTCATATCCAAAATACCATTTTTTTGCAGTCTTTTTGCACTCGACGCTCACCGGAGTTTTCTCGTTCTTATACAGCTGTTTTTCGTTTACATATGCATTTCCTTTTTCATCTTTATATGCAAACCAAACCTCTGTGTCCTTGTTCCCCCTTTCAGCATACCTCAACAAAAGGCTGTTACCTTTCATGTCATGACAAGAAAAGTAATAACTGTTGATCTGGTATTCATCTGCATCTTTTGGGATTGAATAGTGTTCTGCTTCTTTTTCTAAAAAAGGCTTCGACAATTTGCGCTTATTCAAGCTACGCTGAATAAACCAACGCTTGATGTGTTGTTTGATAGTCATATGATATTCTCCAAATAAATAAAAGATAATTCCCGAGAAATAAAAATATTTTTCTCCCCATAATTATATATAAATCCAGAGTAAATTACAAGATTATTCAGATCGCAATATTCATCATATATTCCTTCTTAACAAAATGTTTCTATAATAATCATAGTTTAATAAACTCCATAAATTAGCATTGCACTAATACATAATATTTTATGGAAAGGAAGCATTGAAAAATGAAGTTAAAAAACACTTTGATAATGCTGGCTATATTACTGGGACTAGGGGGTGCAACCGCAGGAATCGTTCTATATACGGATAACTTTGCAAATAGGAAAGCTCCTTCACAATCAGTAAACGCAGAAAGCGGAGAGTATGCTGATGAAATGCTTATGGCAGATACAGATACAACCGGAGCGGAGGCTGTTTCTGCGGCTTCGGCAGCAGACGGCGGTGCTGATGCTGTTTCCGGTGCATCGGATGCATCCGGTTCAAACGGAGACTCGTCCGATACTCACTATGACGATTATGATTATGAGTACGATGATGATGACGATGAATATGATGACGACGAGCACAAAGACGATGAAGACGATTAGAAATTTAATGCTTAAAAAACACCGCTGTCGTCAATCAGTGGTGTTTTTTTTATACTGTGTAATTAATTCTTTAACAGCCAATAAGCAAAGGTTTTCTTAAGCGTCGAGCTTTTTGTATAAGTCCTCAAGACTTTCGTTGTTGCTCAAAAGTCTATCATAGACCTTGTTCATAACATCACTATCCAAAGTCGCCTTAAATCCTTTTAAGCCGAAGAAGTCTTTTACAAACTCCGTTTTCGGGCTGAATATTAGATCCTCTTTCTTTCCGATCTGCTCGATTTTGCCGTTATGCAAGAGGACGACTTTCGTTCCAAGCTTAATCGCCTCCTGTATATCATGTGTAACAAACAGAATGGTTTTTTGCAGCTTCTCCTGAATCTGCATCAGCTCATCTTGAAGAAGTGTTCTTGCAATCTCATCCACAGCTCCGAAAGGCTCATCCATAAGGATTATGGCAGGATCGGCAGCAAGAGCTCTCGCAACGCCTATCCTCTGTTTTTGTCCTCCGCTCAATTGCCTCGGGTAACGGTCCAGATACTCTGTTGATAAGCCCACAAGTTCGACCAGTTCTTCCGCTCTTTCATCTTTAATATCGGGCTCTGTTTTCATAATCGAAAGAACATAGTTTATGTTTTCCTTAATAGTCAGATGCGGCAGTAAACCGATCTGCTGTATCACATACCCTATAGAACGCCTAAGCTTTATGGTGTCAAGATCGTTGATATTCTCACCTTCAAGCTCAATAGACCCTGAATCGGGCATAATAAGCTTGTTCACCATCTTAAGCAAGGTCGTCTTTCCGCACCCCGAAGGGCCTAAGATTGTAACGAATTCACCTTTAAATATAGTTAGGCTCAAATCATCTATAACATCGTTTTCTCCGTCGTATGACTTTGAAATGTTTTTGAACTCAATTATCTTGTTCATACAACCCTTTTTCGACCAAGAAATCCATAGCGACCGCTTTTGGATCTTTATTTTCAATCTCTACCAAGTAATTGAGATATGTCATCTCATCATTGCTGATCTGATTATCCAAAATCGCGAGCACTTTTTTAAGCTCCGGATATTTTTTTAATGTATCTTTCCGAATCAAAGTCGCGCAGTAGTATGATGGGAAGAAGTTCTTGTCATCCTCCAAAACTACGAGATTCGCTTCTTTTAAGCGTCCGTCGGTGGAAAATACATTTATTACATCGACTTGATCCGAGCTTATCGCTTGATATTTCAATCCAATATCAAGCTCGGTTTTCTCGCCAAAGTCAAATCCGTAAACGGTCTCAAGTCCCGGATATCCGTCTTCTCTTTCATAGAAATCATATTCCGCACCGAAATTCAGATCCGGGCTTGCTTTTGCTAGATCGGAATATGTCTTTATCCCAAGCTTTTCTGCAAGTTCCTGCTTTACAGCGATTCCGAAAGTATCATTAAACCCATAAAGCTCTGACCACACGATTTCGAAATCCTCTTCATATGCCTCTTTTGTCGCATTATATAATTCTGTCGGATCGTTTATAAGCTCTTCCTTCAGCACAAAAAGCCATCCGGTTCCCGTATATTCAGGATAGATATCGATCTCTCCCTCAAGCATTGCCGGGTGGATATTCGAAGTTCCTCCGCCAATGCCCATCTTCTGCTCAACTGTTATATCTGTATTTCCTTCAATCAGGTATGTGAGCATCTCGACCAAGATATATTGCTCCGTCATAGGCTTGCTTGCAATAACCACTTTTTTCTCCGATTTTGTACATCCCGCAGTGAAAAGCAGCGCCACAACCATCAAAATAACCACTAAGGATATCACTATTTTTTTCATCGTTCTACCTCCTTATTATCAGTTCTCTTCTTCTGTTCCTTTTCCTGTATAATCATTTGAGTTCTACACCTAAAATGCGTTTTTTCATTCTGTTTTCTATCAGCTCAAATATAAAATCCACTATGATGGCAAGCAGCGCCACAAGCAAGCTTCCCGCAATCGTCATTTCGGGAAAATTCGTCGTGATTCCCCGCCATATCGCAACACCAAGGCCGCCGGCACCGATAAATGAAGCGATACCGCAAAGCGCAATCGTCATAACGACCATGGTTCTAAAACCGGCAAATATAACAGGCAAGGCAAGAGGAAGCTGTACTTTAAACAAAAGCTGAGTGTTCGTGCTCCCCATACCTACTGCGGATTCGATTATCTGTTCATCCACTTCGTTTATTCCTACATAAGTGTTTCTGATTACAGGCAGAAGCCCGTATATCACCAAAGCAAGTATTGCACTCTTATCTCCGATTCCGGTTATTATGACCAGGAATCCGAACAGTGCGATTGATGGTATTGTATAAAGAAAATTCGTAACCGCAAGTACGATTTTTGCAAAAACTCTGTTTCGCGTCATCAGTACTCCGATAACGAGCCCGATTACTGTTATGAAAAAGACAGAAATCAAAGTCAAAGTCATATGCTGTAATAACAGCTTTGAAAAGAAATCCCATCTTTCAATATATAGATTAAAAATTCCGGTAATCATACTCATATATTACCTCATAAGCTCAAATTTAACATTGGTTTCAGTGGTTTGTTCATCATAAGTTAATAGTTGGGTCTTTTATTTTCATACTGGTTATGCATGTGTGATATACGGTTCTTAGACATAAGAATTCAGCCATATATCGATATGTTTATCCAATAAACTTCTATGTTCTTTAATTATATCAAGCTTTTTTGATATGCACAAATTAATCGTACACGCTTTAGACTAGAAAGTTCACATCAATCCAATAATTTATTCATCTTTTTATCCTATAATCAAAAAAAGATAATAATTCAAATTTTTATGAGCATAGATAATGAGGTGATATAGATGAGACGAAATTTGATTTTTATTGTATTGAGCTTGATACTTATCATTGTGATAGTTTTCTTTGTATTGAAGGGTACTACTAGATTGCTTCGAGTAATCGAACCCGGTCGGGAGAGTGCCAGTACACAAGAACCGGAAAAAAGCGCAAATATAATTCAGCCGGAAGAAAAAGACGAGAAACTCGCAGTATTTAACAATAGTATTACGATTACGGGACTTTCTAAGGATGGGATACCGCCGATTGAGAATCCAAAATATATTTCTATCGATGAAGCGGATGTACTTCTCGAGGACTGGGACAGAGTATTCGTATACGAAGCGGATGAAGGGGTATTTATTTATCCGCAAAGGATTTTGGTTTGGCATGAAATCGTCAACGAAACCATAGACGGTGAAGTTGTATCGATTACTTACTGCCCTCTTACGGCATCGACGATTTGCTATACCGGTGATGATGGAATAAATACGGATAACACTTATGGTACATCGGGTAATCTTTTGAATTCAAACTTGGTTATGTATGACCGAAAAACCGATTCTTATATTCCGCAGATTCTTGGAACAGGAGTAAACAACGCTCTTGAAGGTGTCGTTTTGGAAACAAACCCAATCCACTGGGCAGAATGGTCAGATGTTGTTGAAACATACTCGGAAGCAAAGGTGCTTTCCACGGAAACCGGATTTAATAGGGATTATAATAAAGACCCCTATGGAAGCTACTTGCCGTATGACAAAAAATCTTATTATATCTCGGGAGAGCCGATGTTCGAATTGATGAATGATAACGATGGTACTTTCGAAGACAAAAAAATCGTTGTCGGTGCAAAGCATGAAAAAGACTATATTGCTTTGGACCCGGATAAAGTCCGAGAGGAAAAAGTTTTGAGCTTTTCTTTCGGCTCTGTTAATGCCATTGCTTTTTATGATTCAAGCCTAAATACGGTCAGGGTATTTAATGCTAACCACAAAGGAGCTGAACTCGAAATTGGGTTTGAGAACAATCAATTCATTGACCAAGACGGAATTATTTGGGGAAGCAATGGGATTTCTGAAAGCGGTGAAAGACTGGAGCCGTTGACTTACTTCGATGTGCTGTGGTTCGCGTGGCACGCATATTATCCTGATACTGAAGTTATAAAGTGATCTTAAAAACTTCCTTATCACAATAAAACACCGCATAGGCAAACCTCTTTTCCCAGCGGTGTTTTTTATTACATATATTTCGGATACTCTACCTATCCGTCATAATTTTCAATATTAGTTCATCCGTTTGAGTCATCGCATCACTCGCAATATTTGCGACATTTTCGATAGTCTCCTCAGCGGTATTGTAGATTATTCCTGTCCCTGCTTCGACAGCTTTGCTCTCAATCGCCAGCTGGTACGACATCATCGCAGCATCAACGCTGGACGCAATCTTCATCGCACATGACGGCTTAGCCCCATCACAGATCACGCCCGTGAGGTTTGCCAGACCGTTCTTAATCGTGTCCTCAATATTTTTCAGCGTCCCTCCGTTTAGATAGGTTATAGCACACCCTACACCGATTCCGGCGGTTATCGCACCGCAAAATGCAGAGAGTCTGCCGATTCTCGTTTTTATATGAATCGGTACTAAGTTTGCAACAGCCAAGGATCTATACTGCCTTTCCTCTCTTATATTCATTTCCTTGGCATAGATATATATTGGGGATGTTATTGTAAGGCCTTGGTTCCCGCTTCCGGAGTTGATAACGACGGGCAAATCACACCCGCTCATCCTCGCATCAGAGCCGCTGGCAGCATATGCTTTCATCTTTTCCTTTACGCTTCCGTGTGCGTGTTTTAAAAGGATTTTACCGGTGTTCAGTCCGTAGTTGTTGTTCAGCCCCTCTTGTACGATCTTCAAATTATGTTCAACCTGATTTTTGAAAATCGGCTCAATGGTTTCTATATCCACATTGTCGGCATATTCTAGAATCTTTTTTACGCTGAGCAAAGTCCTGTCCGTCAAAGATGAATTGAAATCATCTTCCTGACAGGGGTTATATGCTATTCGTTCACCGTTCTTCTCAATCTTGGTTATATTCGTATGAAGATGCATAACCTCAACAAGTGCTGATTCTTGCTCCTTCTTCATGATTATTTCAATATAGAGTTTCGCTTTTGTTTTTTTATGATTGACTTTACACATCCCTTGCTCATTAAGTCTTACCGCCTCATCAATCTGCTCCTTAGAAATATCCTGCAATATCTCAAGTTGTTTTTTGGGTTCGCCGACTACCATACCGAGAATTCCGGAAAGCTCAACTCCTCGAAGATTCTTCGTTCCCGGGATTATTACACCCTGAACATTCTTGATTATATTTCCGCTCACATTTATTTCAATCGAATCCGGTCTTTTCCCGAGCGTATCGACGCATTTCGCACATGCCAGCGCAATCGCTATCGGCTCGGTACATCCCAAAGCGAGTATAAGCTCTTCATTCAATATGTTAGTATAAACATCAAATATTTTTTTGGACAATTTTTTCACCCTTACCTTTTGACTTTATAAGTTATTTTACTACTTTACTTCAATATAAGGCTAAAATCAATTCAGTAATTGTGAACTTTTATTCAGTATAGACTATTTGTTAGCTTTTCCTCTATACTTGTCCTTTGTTTTTAGAAAATACGGTCGTCTGGGTGCTGTTGTTACATTATAGAAAAGTGACTTCACCGCATCTTTTGTGATAAAAGGCGCGAACGGTGTCATATATGCTACTCCGAATGAGTTCGTAGATACGAGCTGTGATAATAACAATACCAGTCCTAAAACAAATCCATACAGTCCGAATATGCCTGTAAGGATTATAAGTCCAAATCTTAAAAATCTAAAGGGACGGACAGATGTTATATCCGAAGGTACAAAAGTCGATATCAGCGATATCGATACTACAATGAGCAGCAAAGGACTGAATATTCCGGCAGCAATCGCAGCTTCTCCGATTATTATGGCGCCGACAATAGCTATCGCCGTACCGATTTTGCTCGGAACTCTGATAAGCCCTTCAATCAAAAGCGATATAAATATCTCGATTATCAAAACCTCTATCAGCGCATTAAAAGGAACTTTAGACCTCGCTTGTGCAATCGCTATGATATAATCGCTCGGCAGAATATCATTATGAAAAGACACTATCGCGATATACATTGATGGAATTGCATAGCTCAGCATCAGCGCAGTAACGCGCAAAAACCTTGCAAAATATCCAATAAATTTATTCGCATATTTATCATCACAAGACCACAAAAATTCACTAAGAACTTTTGGTGCAACGAGAGCATATCCGCTGCCCTCGACAATAACAATGACCTTTCCTTCAAGCAGCGCACCGCATGCCATATCCGATCTTTCAACTATCCCCATCTGTGGGAAAATGTTATACTTTTTGTTGAGTAAAAAGGCCTGCAGCTCTCCTGATTCGATTATTCCATCGATTTTTATACTGTCTATCCTTTTCTTTACTTCTTTAACAGCTTCATTGTTTGCAATATCCTCAAAATATACCACCGCAACTCGGGTTTTTGTTCTTTCTCCGACTTCCTGATAGTCTATTCGAAAATTCTTGTTCTTTAGCCTATATCGAATCAAAGAGATATTTGTATCAAGGTTTTCGTTAAAACAATCCTTAGGACCTCTATAAGAATACGTAATATCGGGTTCGGTGACAGAGCGCTGTTCGACTTTTTTCAGGTTCGCTACAATATATCGGCTGTCATTCGAAAAAAGCAAAATAGTCATACCCTCCAAAAGATATGCCTCAACTTTTTCGAAATCATTTTCCAGCTCACATTCGCCTGAAAAGATGACATTGTCCATAACATATTTTGCATTCAGATTGTACTTTTTTTCTTCTCTTACCAAAGGCTTTATGATTTGCTGTGAAAGCAGAGCTCTATCGGTAATCTGCTTGATGAAGACTATCGCAACCTGTCCCGTTATCGAATTTATATAGCGGCATGAAACATCGATATTATCGGATTTTATTTTGTTTATAATGGTTTCATATTTCTTTCTGTTCAAATCATCCGCCTCTATCTTTTTATTTCGGGATTATAATCATAATCTCCGCCCGGGTCGAGCTCAAGCTCTATGTTTACTTCAATATAAGAATCCAAGTATGCTTTATACCAGTCCATTTTTTCATACTCATTTGGAAATTTGATTCGAAACACCTCATCAAAATCCAGATAGTCACATTCGATTTCCTTTTGGGATTTTAATATCGCTGAATTAATATCCTTTTCAATCATCTGCTTTAAGTTCTTTTCTACTTCCCGCTGTGATTCTTCATCAAAACCGTCGTTAATATCGAGATATTTCACCAAACCGTCGAGTTCGAATTCTGTACGAAAACTGATCTTCTTATTTTTATAGAATGGTGTTATCTTTTTCTTTTTAAGCTCAACATCAACTGTTGCTCTGTGGTCTTTAAAAGGAACAACGTATATACACTCCACTTTGTCATTCAAAATAAAGTTTATTCCCTTTGTTTCCGTAATCGGGATTTGGTCTATGTAATAGGAATCATGAATAACTGAGTATCCTGTCAGGGCTATAGCTTCACCTATGATATTTATATCCGGCAAAAGAAAACAGGTATGCTCGCTCGATAGTTTTTCGAGAGCATCAGATGCACTCGTTTCAATAGTGTTGCCCGTTTTATACAGCTTGTTCAGAATATCTTCTATCGTGTGCCCAGCGGATACAGGGCTGCCTTTCTGCAGCTCGAGAAGGTTTTCCGGATCCGAGGATGTTGTTACGATATTCAAAGCTTTTCTGTACTCATAAAGATTTCTTAGTCTGTATAGATATTCACCTACGCCTTCCTTCGCCATATTTTCTGTCAAAACGAGCATCCTCACAGTCCCGAGAAATATAGGTTTGTCCAGTTTGTTATCGAGATTTGCTCTGGCATCTGCGAATGTTTTTCCTTTTGAGTCTACAATGGAATAGTTTTCATCCTCACTCTCACCTTTCTCACCATTGGTTTTTTTCGGAGCTAGATTTGCTACTTCAACAATAAAAGCATAATCCTCACCTATTTTATCCACGACAACCGCTGTCGTCAGATCCTTGGCGTTTATGTCCAAAGCGTCCCAGCAAGCTGTAAAAAGCAGTGTCATTATCAATAAAAGAATAAATACCGTATTACGCAATATCTTTCCTCCTTTTTGCAATTATTAGGAGTAATCCAGGTATCAGTGCACCCGCACCTATCCCCAAGTAAATGCCTACAGATGTAACGAAATCGCTGAATCCTTCAACAGTATCCAAGATAAGGCAAGCAGCAAATGATAAAGCACCTAATACTATAACGATCATCATACGCTTTGCATTTTTAAATATTCTGCATAAATATTCCGTTATCGCCGTATAAACTATGGTAATCCCCAAGAAAAAACCCATAAAGCCGACAGTCAGGAACAGAACATCCAATCTCTTCATAAAGTCCAAAAACGGTAGTTCCATATCCCGAATCGCTACTATAATAGAGCTGTTGTAATGTACGATATCATTCATCCCCAGTTTCATTATGCAGCTCTCAACGATAAGTATATAAAAAAGCCCAATAGCGAATACCGTCAAAGCTGTTGTAATAATTGATTTTTTACCGTTTTCTTTGCTGAAAGGAATGATAAGCAGAATCTCTATACCGAGGAACGGAAATATCGCATCCTTTATTGCAGCAAAATAATTTCCGATGTCCGCTTTGTTGAACAGCGGCAAAATATAGTTGGGATTCCCTTGTGTGAACATAATCACATGTACCGTAGTGCCTACAACAATATAGAACATTCCTATCATTTCGAAAAGTCTTGCAAGGGCTGTTATTCCTTTATATGCGATAAAGCAAAAAACAGGTATGCCGGCAAGCAGAATGGCCGCTTTCGGTGTTTTTGGGAAAAAATCCGCCTTTAGAATCGTTGCAAGCTGTAATCCTAAAAAAACAACTATCAGAGAAAAATATACAACATAGTATATGGAAACAGCATAGCCGCCGAAATTGCCAATCAATTTGCAGCTGTATTCATGCATCATCTGTCCTTTATACATATTCGCAAGGCTTACGACGATTATGCCTACAGCGGAGAAAATTATTGATGTGATAAGAAGCGTAAACCAGCTACCGTATCCGGCAGATGCCGCCATCGCCCTGGATATATCCACAACGCTGTACGATGTCAATGTAAGCAATAATATGAATACAATCTGCCGGTTGGTAACTCCACTTTTCAAATTTACACCTCTGGAAAAATCTATACGATTATTATTAGTAAATTTTGATAAATCATTCTTCCATGTTTTACCGCAGTACGAAAAAATAGCCTCCTATTGCTAAGAAGCTCAAATTTACAAATATCATATTTGGGCAATAAATATTTTCGTTTGTTACTTTCCCCTATTCGAATCCATCATCATCATAAGAAAGCCCGAAAAAGCCGCGTTGTCCTCGGACAAGCTTTTGTCCACCACTTTCTGCATTTCTTTAAGTCGTTCCTTATATGCCATATAGAATTCATAAGTCGGATAAGGATGATATTTAAGTCCTTCAAGCTCGAACGTCTTAATGATCCCTTTTACCGTTGTCGGCTTGATCAGCACTTCCTCTTGGGGCTTAAAATAATACGGTATCACAGAGACTATCGGCCATTTAGCGAGTTTGCCCTTGCTTAAAAGCGATGTCATCTCTTCAAAGCCCTTTTCTTTGTTCCCATGCAGCATCTGCTTTAATCCTTGCGTCAAATCTCTCTTATCATCAAGGCTCAACGCCCTGGCAAAATCTCGGAATTTGGTTTTCTCAAATACCGAAACAAGCGAGGATCTAGTCACAATCCTGACTATGTTCTCTGTCGTCTCTTCGATATCAGAGAATTGTGACTTGCCAAAATACTCACATGTCTGGTCGTGCATTTTCTTAATCCTGTGCTTTTTCTTTATTTCCTCCATCTCGGGGTCGCTGAATCCTCCCGGGTACATGGCAAAAAACTCTCTTTCCGCTGCTTTTAAAAGATCCCTTCTCATGATTTTCTCCTTTATGCTAGTAGTTAATAGATATATTTGAGCTCTTTCCTCGCAATGCCTTTAAGCCTGTCAATCCTTTCATAGGTCTGATGTGGCAAATCCGTCCATTTATACATCGGTCTGAAAGGGATTATATGAAGCGGTATATCCCTATCGATACCGCTTATCCATTCCGACATCTCCTTTATCTCTTCGTCCGAATCATTCCGCCCGGGTATCGCAAGAAAGGTAAGCTCTATATGCGTTTTTGAGTAACACGTTTTAATTGTTTCTTTGATGCTTTCCAGTTCCCCCTTACATACTTCTTTATAGAAGTCGGGATTCATGGATTTTAAGTCTATATTCATAGCGTTGATATACGGCAGCAGCTTTTTAAGCGGATCCATATTGATATATCCGTTGGTTACAAGAACAGTATCCTTCTCGTTTTTCTCCGCCGTTTCCAAGACGTATTCATACCAAATCGTCGGCTCATTGTATGTAAAAGCTATTCCTATCGAATCGGTTTGTGCATCCGATATTTCCAGCAGATGCTCAACCGTCATCTTCTCAAGCTTCGGCTCTTCGTGTGCAATCTGATAATTCTGGCAGAATCCGCATTTAAAGTTGCATCCCATAGTGCCCACCGAGAGAATATTGGAGCCCGGTTTATACATGCTTAAAGGTTTTTTCTCGATAGGGTCCATCGCTATAGAGGATATCCTATCATAGGTTTTCGAATACAGTACCCCTTTTTTATTCACACGCACTTTACAGAATCCGGATTTCCCTTCAGCGATCTTACAGTCCTGCGGGCATAGAAGGCACTTGACAGCATTGTTTTTTTCTTTTTTATAGAATAATGCTTCTTTCATATGTGGCGCACAACCTTAAATCTTTGCAGCTCATAATTCTCATCTTCCCGTATTCCCGCTTTTTGAAGCGCAATAGAGACTTGCTCGTCTACGCTGTCTATACCTTCAAGGTTCGGGAGAAGCAATCCTCGTCTATATCCCTTGTTTACAATTACGCCGTATTCTTCTGTGTCGAGCATATCCATGCTTTCAATATCCTCCGGAGGAAACAGAACGTCCACCGAAATAACCAAATCGCTCAGCTCGTTTTCCTCAATCTCATTAAACCTCGGGTCCCTGGTCGAAGCTGATATCGCGTTTTTGATAATCTCCTTAGCTATACTCTCATGCAAAGGCTCTATAGTTCCAATACACCCTCTTAATCTTCCTTCTTTCTTGATGGATACGAATACTCCTTTTCTTTCGGTGTAAAGCTCATCGCTCAAGCCTTCCGGAACTTCTATTATATCCCCGTGCTTTATATATTCATCAATCGTTCTTCTTGCCAAAGAAACATATTCATCCTCTTTCCTTTTCATCTTCAAAAATCCTTCCTCCCTATGTTCTAAGAATTCAGCGATAACACTCTTCTTGCTTTTTTCTTTACGCACAATCCCGGCTGTCAGATACCCTACGCCGAAAGGCCCTTCATAGGAATATACCTCGGATTCGGTTTTATATCCCTCCAAAGCCCCTGCAAGTATCTCAAGGGGTTTTTGTGCACACTGTCCTGCTCTTTCAAGCATATTTTCATCCACTTCTAAAATATCGATGTATCTATCATTTTTCACTGCATTCATAATGTATTCATCATAGATTTTGCCCATCTCATCATAGCCGGAAGGTGCGCCTCTAGTAAGCCTGTGGGAAAGATCTCCGCTCGCAATCAGCACGTTTTCTTCACCCAGGACTCTTGCTATAATTTCTCCCGCTTCATACATCTGTGTTTTCGAAAGAAAGCCGGCATTTATATGTACTAAATCAAAACCCTTATATTCCTGTAAAATGAAGTGCAGCGGTACCAAAGCACCGTGGTCAATTCCTTTTGATATGCTATACTGACTTGCTGTCTTCTTGTTTAGATCGATACAGGCTATTCCATTTCTATTAAGCTCTTCAAAAATCGCTTTTGCTCTATCACTGCCATCAAATTTATATGATATTTCATCATATCCGAACCCGCCGAAATTCCCTTTGATAATATGTTCCGTGTTTATACAAAGCGCATCGCTAAAAACATTCCCGTGCGGCGTTATTATCGCAATCGTTTTCGGTTTTTTCCTTTTTATATCGCTTGCGATTTTCTTCATGCCGAGAACTGTCTTTTCGGCTTTTTCCTCTTCGCCTTTTCCGATCTCACTCAAAATAATCGGCGGGTGGGGGGTGATATATAAATTCATAGTTTTTCCTCCATAAGCTAATAATACTGCTAATATTTTCGTTTTGCAATGGTCATAATATTCTTATTTGCCAATAAAAAACCTCCTGCATAATCGCTTATTGCAGGAGGGCTGAAGTCTGTTTATTAATATCATTTAACAAGTTTTTTTACTAAACCCAGTTTCTTTTTATACGGGGCATACCGTATCGGTATATCAAAGGCAAAATTCTGCCTTAGTATGCTTTTCGTATGTGAGAAGGTTTCAAAGCTTTCATCCCCATGATATGAACCCATACCGCTGTCTCCGATTCCCCCGAACGGCAAATTACCGTTTGTGATATGCATTATAGTATCGTTTATGCATCCACCGCCGAACTGTATATTTTCGACCATATATCTTTCAAATTCTTTATTCTTCGTAAAAACATATAGCGCAAGAGGTTTGCTGTATTTTTTGATAATGCTCCTTGCCTGTTCCATATTATCGACCGAAATTATCGGTAGAACAGGTCCGAATATCTCTCTGCTCATTACATCAGAATCGAGTTTTGGATTATCAAGAAAAGTGAGCTCGATTTTCTGTGCTTTTTCGTCGTGCTTTCCCCCATGAAGTATCCTTTGCCCTTCCATCAGCTTAACCAATGCAGCAAAAGCCTGAGGTCTGACAATCTTTCCATAATCCTTCGACTCAAGCATATTCTCACCAAAGAATTTTTCCTTTGCCTTTATCATCTCATCAACCAACTTATCTTTCACATCCTTATGCACAAGTACATAGTCGGGTGCGATACAGGTCTGTCCCACGTTTATCGATTTTCCCCAAACGATTCTTTTTGCTGTTTTCTTTATATCCACATTCTCATCGACAATACACGGGCTTTTTCCTCCGAGTTCCAAAGTGATCGGAGTAAGATTTTCGGATGCTGCTTTCATAACCAATTTCCCAACCTTTTGACTTCCCGTAAAGAAAATATAATCGAATTTCTGCTCAAGCAGAATTTGATTTATCTCTCTGTTCCCCTGAAAAACACTGAAATAGTCATCCTTGAAAAATTCGGACACCATATTCTCGATTACTGCCGAAGTATTCGGAGAATATGAGGAGGGTTTCAAAACAACGCAGTTGCCTGCGGCAATAGCTGCCAAGACAGGAGCAAGCGACAGCATGAACGGATAGTTCCAAGGAGTCATTATAAGCACCACGCCCAAGGGCTGTTTATGGATTTTCGAAACACCGCCAAAGCTCACTATCGGTGTGCCTACTCTCTTTGGTTTCATCCACTTTTTAAGATGTCTTACCGCGTGGTTGATTTCCGTATACACTATCGAGATTTCCGTCGCATATGATTCGAAGTCACCCTTCCCGAGATCGTCTCTCAGCGCTTGCATAATTCGCTTCTCGTAGGTTTGTATCGCTGTTTTCAGCTTGTTCAGTTTGTTCAGTCTATATTTATACCCCAAAGTCGCTCCGGTACCAAAAAAGTCATGCTGTCTTTGAACTGTTTCTTTGATTCTCTCCTTCAACATATCTTTATCCCCAATCCGCCAAATTCCCGCATATTTGTAAATAGTAAATATTGATAATAACCATGATAGCATATCAGATTTTTTCTTTCATTTCAATCACATGCTCTGTTGAAAATAAAAAGCGCACTTGGATTAGCAGTGTGCTTCAAAATGCTCGTATTGAGTGCTAAAATCTTTAGTTAAAATTCCCCTTTTCTAAGTCCTTAAAAGCTTGAATAAGCTCTTCTTTTGTGTTCATCACAATCGGGCCTCTCCATGCAACTGACTCACCAATCGGTTTCCCTTCTGCATAGATGAATTCCAAATCATCCTTGTCGCTTGCGGATATTTCAACTCGTCCTCCTTTTAGAGTATATGCAGTATAGCTTTCAATTTTATCATCTTCAATATATCCCTGTCCGCTGAAAGCAAAGATAAAACCATTCTTCTCTTTTTCTCTCATAATCGAAAACTTCTTTCCCTGCTTCAACTTCACGTGTATCATAGTAACACCGAGTTCTGTTTTGTCGATAGGTCCTGTTTCCCCTTTGAAATCACCACTGATCAATCGTATATCCGCCCCGTCTTCGCTTATGTGTTTAAGCCCCGATTCACCGATATCCTGATATCTTTGCTCACTCATTTTCTTCGCCGCAGGCATATTAAGCCAGAATTGAAATCCCTGTACACCATCTTCGGTTGCGTGCGGCATCTCCTGATGGAATATTCCTTTTCCTGCTGTCATCCATTGCAGCTCATCAGGTCCGATCACCCCTTTATTTCCGATACTGTCCTCATGCTCGACGCTTCCTTTTAAAAGATATGTAATCGTTTCAATCCCTCTGTGAGGGTGCCAAGGAAACCCCGGTGAATTCACGTTTGAAGCAACCTCAAAATAGTCAAGCATTAGAAATGGGTCAAAATTCGGCACTTCATCATATCCGAACACCCTGTTGACGGGCACTCCTGCACCTTCCAAAACATCTTTTGCTCTATATTCTTTTATAATCTTAGACATCTCCTGCTCCTGACTGTCGACTATAAATTCTTATTATTTCAATCTACTATACATAAGCTTACACCGAGAATGTTTATCCATTATGAACTCAAAGTTAACTTTTATCTCTTTTATAAAAAGCACGTTATATAGCCATCTCAATTATTCACCGTAGAATACGGTATCCTTTTCCAGAAAGCTATCCACCTGCTCCAGCCAAATATCTTTCACATATTCTTGGTGGTCCGGGTGATTATTATAAAACGAATAATCTTCAGATGTGTCAAAATCCATAGCAAGCTCAAAATCGTAAGGGTTGTTTTCATTCGTTTGTTTATTCACAGTGAAGTTTTTGACTTTTGGTATTTTGGTCAATACCTCAACGCTTTTTTCCAAGAAGAGCTTCTCTTCATTCGTGCCATTCCCCCATTTGAGCTTAAAGGCTACACTGTGTCTGATATTTTCTTTGCTTATGGGTTCTTTCGGCATCCGCCAAAGCACAAACGTATCCTTCTCTAAGAAGTTCTCGACCTGCTTTAACCAGATGTCATGTACATAGCTTTGATGAATAGGATGATTGTTGTATTCCTCATATGCACCGATTGAAGCGAAATCCATCGTCAGCTCATAGTCGAAATCGTTTTTTTCGCTTATCTGCTTTCGAACTTCAAAGTTCTCAACTCCTTCAAGGCTTGAAAGCATCTCAATGCTTCTCTTTAAAAACTCTTTTTCGTTTTTTGAGCCTTTATCATGCTTCAGCTTAAAAGCTACTGTGTGGTGGATATAGTTATCTGTCCTGCTTGAGTGCTCAAATTCAAAGGCTATCTTTTCCAAAATTATACCTCCTCTATTTAAATTGAAATTGAAACAGATTGTCATTCCAACTTCTAAAGTCTATTTTATATACATCTTTTTTACAATACTTATTTTCCTCCAGTGTTTCTCTCAAACAGCTTAGAGTCTATACAAGCTTTATATCAAGATTTATTCAAAGAATCCCTTGTGTAAAATTTTCTATAAAGTCTTGAAGAAAAACTAGAAATATTATAGAATTATGTCAGATGGTTTCTAAATAAATTATTCATTGAGGGGAAGGTGAGAGTTTTATATAAAAAGGATCCCGCAATTATCTTATATTTATTTTCAAATCCTTTTTAAGCTAAAACAATAAAAATGAGAATAGTATTAGTTTTAGACCAGTACGATAATGAGAACAATGGTACTACTATTTCTGCTGCCAGATTTGCTGAAAATTTACGCAAAAGAGGTCATGAAGTACGTATCATCTCAACAGGAAAGCCTAAAAAAGACAAGTACGTTGTGCCAACAGCGGATTTTGGGATACTCCAACCGCTTGTGAGCAACCAAGGTACGGTTTTTGCTATACCTGACGATAAGGTGATTCGCAAAGCGCTTGAGGGTGCTGATATCGTCCATCTGTACTTGCCTTATAAACTCTGTATGCGAACTAGAGAGATTGCAGAGGAGATGGGAATACCATGTATCGGAGCTTTCCACTGCCAGCCGGAAAACGTATCCTATAATATCGGGATGAAACATTTGAAGTTTTTGCCTCATCTTCTATACTATTGGTTCAGAAGACGTTTTTATCGACATGTCGACCATATCCATTGCCCGACAGATTTTATTGCGGGTCAGCTAAGCAATCATGGATATAAGGCTGAACTTCATGTTATTTCAAACGGTTGTGATGAAGCTTTTCATCCTAAAAAAGTACAAAAACCGGACAATTTTAGGGATAAATTCACCATACTTATGGTGGGCAGGCTTTCTGCAGAGAAAAGACAAGATCTTATAATCAAAGCTGCGCTTAAGTCAAAGTATAAGGATGAAATCCAATTGATTTTCCTGGGCAAAGGTCCAAAGAAAAAGTATTATCAAAGAATCGGTAAAAAGCTTTTGAATCCGCCGATTTTCGATTATATGTCAAAGGATGATTTGGCAGAATTATATAACGAATGTGATCTATATGTCCATGCCGCAGAAGTCGAAATTGAAGCCATCGCTTGTATTGAGGCTTTCTCTTGTGGTCTTATTCCCGTTATTGCGAACGCCAGAATGAGCGCTACCAAGCAATTCGCACTCGATCAGAGAAGTCTTTTCAAGGATAAAAGCGTTAAGGACCTTGCTCAAAAGATCGATTATTGGATTGATCATGAGGATGAAAAACAAAAGGCAAGTGACGCTTATATAGAAAGCTCAAAACAATACACAGTTAAAAGAGCTGTTGATAATATTGAAATCGTTTATAATCATATCATAAAGGAGAAGGAATATAAGGAAAGACATGCGAATGATCCAAGCGCACATAGGATACATATGCCTACTCCTTTTACGTATAAAGTCGATGAGAATTTCTCCTTTATAAACAAGAATATGTTCTTCAGGCTGGGATCGACAATTCTTTTCTACCTAATAGCCATACCTCTGCTGGATATTATTTCGATACTGTGGTTTGGCCTTAGAATAACCGGACGAAAGAATCTTCGTTATGTCAAAGGTGGCGCCGTAACAGTCACAAACCATGTGCATATGCTCGATTCACCGATGGTAGCTTGCGGATTATTCCCTAAAAAAGCGCATATGGCTTCGCTTAAATCCAACTTTGAAATACCTGTGATAAGATGGCTCGTTCGAATGCTGGGCGGAGTACCGATACCGGAAACTCCGAAAGCGTTGAATTCTTTCATGGAATCTATGCGTGGGGAACTCGAAAAGGGCAAAATCGTCCATTTCTACCCCGAAGCCTCTCTTTGGCCGTGGCATGATGAGCTCCGTCCTTTCAAGAATGGTGCTTTTAATCTTGCAATCCGTTCAAATGTGCCTATAGTTCCAATGGTGTTCAGGTTTAGAAAAGCCTGGTGGCCTTTTACTCTGATAAAGAAAAAACCTCTTGTTACTTTAGAGGTTGGCAAGCCTATCTTCCCTCAGGAAGAGGGCAGCGATAAACAGCGTATCATAATGCTTCGTGATCAAACCCATCAATATATGATGCAGATGCTTGACCATGAAGAAGCAAAGAAAAGAAAGATTCGAAAAAGCAAATAATAACAACCCCGCATAAGCCCTGCATGTGCTCGAAACCTAAGCTGTGCGGGGCTTGCGTTTTTATTTTTATATTTTCTCTCCGCAATATCTCTTCAGCGGGCTTTTTTCTTTATCGTGAATCATATAAAGCTCATCAAGAATTCGAGTCTTTATCTCTTTTTGTTTTTCTTGGGATAAATCGATATCGATATCCTCAAACTCATATGGTCCGAATGTAAAGCGGCCGAACACTGCACCTATGAATTCACCCTGTTTAATAATATAATACATCGTTTTAAACTGCTTCTTCCCAAATCTTATCTTCAGTTTTTCTTCGTTAGATCTTACCAGAAAATCGTTCAAATCCAGAATGAATATATCATCAGGAACCCTTTCTTCGATTCTTTCTAATAGGTCTTTATCCTCTTTCAGTATATAACCCTCAATATCCTCAACACTTACTCTTTCGAGTCTTCCTTTTTTGACCATTCTATCAACAGCAGAATTGATATCCGAGTTTTTCAACCTGGTAAAAGATTTTATCATCACTTCATCCACAAATACATTCATAAAAGAGAATCGGTATATAATCTCTTCTATGGCAAAATCAAAATCATATTTCGATAAATCCTCTGTGCTGAACTCTTCCTCTAAGATATACCAAGCTCTGTCCCGTTCACCGTCAACCTGGTCTTCGTAGACGATAAATGCCTTTTGCATCTTTTGCAAAGATGCAGCTATCTGCTTTGACAAAAGCCCTGTAATCTCCTTTATAAGTCTAATATTCATAGGTCCTTCGTCTTTTATCGTGCCAAGCACCGCTTCATCTATTTCGCTCAAACCCTTAAGGCTTTTCTTATATACAGCCATGTACAAAGGGAGTTCATCATCATACACATATCCAACAAGTCCGCCTTGGAATCTCCCTTTGAGAATTTTTCTATTCTTTCGAAGGTTGCTGTTCAAAGCAAAATCGTTGGTCCTTGTTCTGTGCTCTATCACCGGGGGAGAACCGGGAACAATCCAAAACTTTGTGTGTACAGGCGAAAGAAAGCGAAACAGTTTTTCATACTCTGCCTCGTCAGCTTTCTCGATAAAATGCTGCCTTTTCAACATCAAATATCTTACAGAGCTTAAATCCATATTAGCTATTTATCCTCCAATATTTCAGCATCTTAAACCTCTAAGCCAAAATCTGCCGCTTCGCCATCGACATATAATCGTGCGTGCTTCACGGTCACCTTTACAAGACAATAATCTTTATCAGTCGGCCCATCCTTATAATGGTTTTTGAACCAATCGAGCCACATCTCTTCCTTTTTTTTTTCATCGGTAACAATCTCTGCAGTTCCGGAAAGGCTTACATTATCCTGTTCGGTAAAATAGCAGACACCGACTCTATTATCCTTCTTTATGAGATTTGCTTTTCTGCCTGTCGTATTCGTAGAAAACCACAACACATTCAACCCTTCCGCCTTTATGCTTGAAATCGCGCTTACGCTTATGTCTCCGTTTTTTTCGTGCAGACCAATCGAAGCCGTTGTTCCCGGATTATCGATTAATCTTGTTGCCTTTTGAACTATATCCACTGTCATAATACTATCTCCATTTTTGTTTATTGATATAAATATCATATCATAGGTCAATCATACTTGAAAAATAAAAGTTGTCCAAATAAATCACTTCTCTGGGAATCAAGATAAAATCCAACAGTACTGTTTTTTAGAATTGATATACATCATAAAGGGGTATTGAATTAAGAATTATAACCGGCTCTTTATATTCAGAGTCGGTTTTTTTCTATGCCAATCGACTCTGTTTTTTCCTGATAAATGAAATCATATAGATACCGATTATGACGAGTATTGTGCCCAAAATATGTTTCCATGTGATGGTTTCACCGAGTATCAGAAAAGCAAGAACCACTGAGCTTACCGGCATTACTCCGGTGAATCCGGCGGCAACGGATACAGACACCTTCGCAACTCCGGAAAACCAGCAGATATATGCCAATACAGTGCAGAAAAGACCATAAACTATCAACGGAATAAAATCCAAGAATGCTACGGATCTATAGTCAAATGATATGCCTTCGAAAATCGATATCGGAATAAACATAATGAGCGCAAAAACTATTATTATCATAGTGCTTGTGATGGGTTTATCATCGTATGAGATTTTCTTCCTGAAAATCGTAAAAAGTCCTTCTCCCACGACAGCTAAAAGGATGAGAAAATTGCCCAGAATACGCAAGCCCATTACTCCGCTTGAGCTTTCTGCTTTTACAGTATTTATCAGTAAAACCCCTAAAACACATATAGCTATTCCAATCCATGTTCGTATCGAGATGCGCTCCTTTAATATCATAAGCGATAGTATAGCTAAGATTGCAGGTCCCGTGCTCGTTATAATACCGCCTTCTGCTGCCGAAGTTAACCTAAGACCATAAAGCAGAAATAGACGAAATAGGAACATGCCTGTTAAAGCTTGCAAGAACATATAAAGCAAATCTTTTTTCTTAAACCTCATCTTAAAAACATTGCCCTCAAAAATCCAAGCCAAAGGGAATATAGCAACAACAGAGATTAATAATGTGATTGTCTGCGATAGGAAAATCGGGAACACGTTCACTATCATCTTCCCTACAACCACCGAGCTCCCCGCCAAAAACATCGCCATGGTGAGATTGAAATACGCAAATAGATTTTTTCTCATTTATTCCTCTTCTTTGAAATATTATGGTATAATGCTACCACAGATAATTGGTATGCACCAGAACCATTATTATGTTAATTTGATAGTACCAATTTTATTTTGAGATTTGTTATGATTTATATTGAGATTGACCGAAAAAAGAATATACCTTTGGTCCGGCAGGTTTACTCCCAATTGAGCAAAAAAATTCTGAGCGGTGTTTTGGAGAGCGGAGAAAAGCTGCCTTCTTCCAGGGCTCTTTCTGAGCATCTTGAAGTGTCCAGAAATGTTATTCTCGAAGCATATGACCAGCTATTTGCAGAAGGATATATCACAGCAAGAGAAGGCTCCGGTACTTATGTTTCTGACGGCACTTACCTTGAAAACTACAGCGTCAAGAAGCTCTCGCCGAAAAAACCCATCGTCGGTCTAAGACATGAGCCGAATGAAAACATAGTGGATTTTCGAACCGGAGTTCCGGATTTGTCGCTCTTCCCGATAAAGAAATGGGGCAGTCTATATAAACGAGTCTGTGAAGATATAAGCTCTTACAATCTCGATTATTACGAACCACGGGGATGCTACGAGCTTAGATATGAACTCTCACAATACTTAAACAGGAGCAGAGGTGTGGTTTCCAGTCCTGAACAGATTTTTATTACGACCGGTGCTGCACAAGCTTTTACACTGACCTCAAGGATTCTTTTAGGCAAAGATAAGCATGTTATCGTCGAAGACCCGATAAACAACGATATATTGAAAATCATTCGAAATACAGGTGCTATAGTTCATGCGATTCCTGTGGACGAACAAGGCATAGTGACGAATAAGCTGCCTAGCGATATCCGTGCATCCTATATTTTTACGACTCCGTCCCACCAGTTTCCAACCGGAGGTATTCTATCCATAAAGCGGAGAATTGAGCTAATCCATTTCGCAGAAAAAAGTGAAGGTTATGTTGTAGAAGACGATTATGACAGCGAGTATAGATTCGCCGGCTCACCTATAAGTTCATTGCAAAGCCTCAGCCCCGAGCGAGTGATATATGTAGGCACTTTCAGCAAAACGCTGTATCCCGCTTTAAGAATTGGTTATATCGTTCTTCCCAAAGAATTGGAAAAGAGGTTTTCTAAAGCTAAGCATTTAGAGGATTTACATTCTCCGGTCTTGGAGCAAATCACTCTTGCTAAGTTCATAAGTGAAGGCCTCTTAAGCAGACACATAAACGTGTCCAGAAAGGCTTATAGCGAAAAACGAAATCATCTCGAAGGTGAGTTGATAAGAGTATTTGGATCGGGTGTTAAAATCAAAGGCAATTTAACAGGAATTCACTTGATTGCGAAATTCGGCGAGTATCGATTTGACCCATCCATCTTCGATAGGTTTTTGGACTTTGGTATTCGGTTATATCCGATTGACATTCATGCTATAAATAAAGGATTATACGAGAACACTTTAATGCTGGGTTACGGAAACTTGAGCAAGCAGCAAATCTCTCTGGGTGTGGAAAGACTATATAAGGCAGTGAACGAGCTGGCTCTATAAAAACAACACTATATAAAAAGCCCGGTTTTCACCGGACTTTGCTTGACAATTTACAATAAAGCTCTTCAGCCTAACACGCCTTGAAGAACCAAAAGTACAATTCCCGCAACAAGCATTATGCATGCCATAACATAGCATGTTGTTAGTGCAGCCTTATCCGTCATGTTCTTTCCGAGTTTCATCTTCACAAGTTTAATCAGCACCGGTGATTTTTTAAAAGCAAAATAACCGACGACAAGTGCGTATACCAGACAGAACAATCCAACGTATACTTTCCACATAAAACTTACTCCTTTCGATATCCTTTTAATGCTGATAAATTATTATTACATACCCATTATAACATACTGTTATTGAGTATTGCTATAATAAAACCTATTGTTCCAAACCTTTTCTTATTCTCGGTGCGAGGTATAGATATACCAGTATGCTCATACCCATTACTATGCCGAAATACATCAATGTCTGCGGCCATGTTCCTGTGTCTCCCAATACCGAATCTACCCCTTTGTATATCCAGTAAAAAGGACTCCACCAGAAACACCACTGCCATTTATCGGCAACGATTTCTGCACCTACTATTGAACCTACCATCGGCAGCATAAGCATTTTTACACTTGCAACCGCACTCATTACATCATCATTATTCAGCCCTTGGATAAATCCTGCAATAATGCTTATAAAAGTCGATGCGATAATGAGAAGTGTCAGCTGTCCAAAATCTATATAGGTAAAGCCCGTAATCAACACCATCGCATATGAGCCGACAAGCGGCAGCAACATACCAATCATGCTCTTCCCGAATATCCAAGCGGTTCTGGATATCGGCGCAAGGTTGATTGCGCTGACGGTATTATCCATCTTCTCCTCGACAATATTTAGAGTTATCAGCATACCGCCCAATATAACCGACATCAGAATCATTCCGCCTATAAGCGTCTTCTTAAGCGGGGGCACGGTTTTCCCGAAATCTATCAGCTCGGCGGTCGTGTCCTCCACCTGCACATCGAGTTCATAGAACATCTTAAGCAGCTTTGCATACTCGATAACAGCTTTTTCGGGTTCGTTACCCTGGCTTAAGATATAATATTCATCACCATCCGGCAAAATTCCGACTATATTGTCGCGTCTCACAACTCTTTCTTCAACAGCAGCAGCATCCTCAAAATACTCGACTTTTGCAAAGTCCTCATAATATGCCCCCATACTCCTATCCTTTTCGAGTACAGCCAGATTCACGGTTGTGTCGTTAACCCCCGGAGCAAACAGATTTATACCCACAGCGAGCAGTATCGGGAATAAGATGATGAAAAGTGCCATCATATCCTTAAGGTTTACTTTTAAATCTCTTCCAAAAATAGTGAATACCTTTTTAATCATATCCTTCACCCCCTAAACCGAAAGCGTTCTTTTATAACGCATATTGGATAACAGGAACAGTATCGTACCGGCGACGAAAGCTCCGAGAGAAACCCAGAGAACATAGCCTGCATCTCCGCCTTGAACTATTATCTCTTTAAACCCGTATACGACATGGTATGTCGGGAAGAACTTCACCCATAGAGGATCCCAGCTTGGAATATGATACGCGATAATCGGAAGTCCGAACACGATCATAAGGGTATATATCACACCGAAACTCTGTGCGAAATCCTCATAGAAGCCTGCGATATACAGTCCGAGTGCCGAGAAGAACAAACCCGTCGTAGCCAAGAAAATCAGCAGCAGCCCATAGTTTATGCTTGCGCCTAATACGGGAATCACTATGATAAAAGTGGTTATGATAGCTGTCACCGTAACCACCATAACTTTGCTTAAAAGATACTGCCATACAGGCGACGGTGTGACCGCATACGCTTTTATTACCCCTTCTTTTTTGTCCAAGAAGATATACGATGCAAGAATGAACAGACCCATAAGGCTACCATTAAAAGTCAAAAGAGACGGCATAACATTTTCTCTGTCAGAGAGCACATCGATATCGGCGGAGATCATCCTCACATCCTGATTATCGAAGTTTTCTCTCATCACCTCAGAATCCTCAACATGGAAAACGAGCAGAAGGTTCTTGAATCGCTCGGTCTCATACCCTTGCGTGTAGTATTCATAGGACGTTTCATATGTCGTTTCATCGACGAAAATTGCAGCCCCAAACTTTCCTTTGTTGTCCGCAATGCTGATAACGTCCTCTTTGTTGTCCAGCCAATAGAACAGTTTTTCATCGTCCTCATAGAGCTTTGCCTTGACGATTTCACCTTCGTTCTTTATCTCGGCATACTCCACAACGCCGTCCAAGTCCTCAAGCTGCTCGATAAAGTATTCCTCTGCCGGTTTCGGTCCTTCAAAATACAGATACTCTTCGTCTTTTTTCTCTTTAAAGTCTTCGGGTATCGCAAACAGCACCACAATCAGTATTATAATGGCAAACATGATTTCAATGAAGAAATAGAAACTCTGTGATGCGAGTTTTAACTCTTTTACGAAACTAGATAGTAATTTCATACTAAACCAGCTCCCTTCCCGTCACTTTGATAAATATCTCTTCCAAAGTAGCTTCCTTGGTGTGCATCGTCTTGATATTCTGTTTCCCGATCAAATCCTGGAGTTTTTTCTTGTCCTTCGCTTCAACTGTCGAAAAACTCTCCTTTTTGAGCTTTCCGCCGTCATCGTACTCCACATCGACCAAACTTTCGCCGTATTGAATCTTTAGATTCTTCGGTGAATCGATAAGCTTGATTTCGCCATCAACGATAAAAGCCACACGGTTGCAAAGCTCATCAGCAATATACATATTGTGGGTGGTTAAGAATATCGTAACCCCTTCTTTGTTTTTCGCTTTTACGATGTCTTTAATCGTCGCAGCAATCGAAGGGTCAAGTCCGGTTGTAGGCTCATCCAAGAACCAAAGCTCCGGGTTGTTAAGCATCGACCTTGCAAAAGTAAGCCTATGCTTCATACCTTTCGAAAACTCTCCGGCTTTTTTATTTGCAACCTCATCCAGCCCGACCAGCTTTAGAAGATCATCCGGATTCTGTGTCTTAACATCGAAAAGCTTACTGTAAAATCTCAAGTTTTCCTTTGCTGAAAGCTTGCTGTAGACATTCGATTGTTCAAAAGACATACCGATTTTGTTGAACATCCTGCGCTTAATCTCCTTCACGTCGTAGCCGGCAACAGTGACATTTCCTTGCTGTAAGCGTAAAAGACCCGTTAAGATACCCTGCGTTGTGGATTTCCCGGCTCCTGACGGACCCAAGAAACCAAAAACCTCGCCTTTCGGTATCTCAAAATGCGCATCCTTGACTGCATAATTCTCATCTTTTGAATAAGAATGATATAGCCCTTCCACCTTAATCATTTTCTTGACCTCCTTGTTTTTTAAGTCCACTTTTTATTAAATCAATCATTTTTTCAACCATAATCATCAAATCTTTGTCATTAGTAAAATCGAGGTTCTGCTTTTTAGAAAAATAGTACTCCAGCATGGATTCGTTCATCCGCGATATTAAGTGACTTGCAAACTCCAAATCCGCCCCTTCTCTGATCTCTCCTTTATTCTCTGCCGTTTTTAACAGCGTCATGTAGAATTCCTCCGCCTGCGGCATTGCCGTTCCAACGACCTCCGCATATATCTCATGGCTGTTGTTTTTCATAAGCCATTCACCCATCTTTGCTCTTTTTGGATATTTTGCAGCAAATTTAATGCCGGATGAAAAAAGCTCTCTTAGAACTGTGAAGATATCATGCTCAAAAGGGTTCTTCATTACCGGTGTAACATATTCGATTTTTGCTTGTGCACTGGTGTTTATAAGATGCATAAAAAGGTCTTTTTTATCCTCAAAGTACTGATAAAAACTCCCTTTTGCAATTTTGCTTTTTCCTACAACCCTATTGATCGAGGCGTTATCATACCCAAAAGAAGCAAATTCATCCACAGCAATATCCTCTATCATTTTTCGTTTTTCTTCCGGTAGATTGTAGAAAGTTTCCTTAGGCATTATAGCACCTCATAAAAGTAATAAAACATATGACTTGCTGGTCATGTGACCTTATAGTCATATCATACGCCTGATGAAATCATTTGTCAATAGTTAATATGTGAATTTATTGTTTTATGCTTTTCTCCAAATTGAAGGAATGAAGAGTATCAGCATCGGGTATACTTCAAGACGCCCTACCAGCATGTTAAAAGCCAATATGATTTTTGAGAAATCCGAGAATGCAGAATAGTTTCCTGTCGCTCCAACCATACCGAATCCAGGACCGATATTGTTTATACATGCGAATACCGCTGTCGAAGTTGTTTCTAGATCGAAACCATCAAGCGACACAAAGAGCACCGAAAAGGCCGTTATTAAAAGATATATCAAAAAGAATGTTTTTACACCCGATACGGTGTCTTCGGAGACTCTCTTACCGTCAAGTTTTACAATCTTAACCGTGTTGGGATGCAAAAGCTTGTTTAGGTTTCTTTTTGCGATTTTAAAAAGCAGCAATACTCTGACAGCCTTTAGTCCTCCTCCTGTTGAGCCGGCGGAAGCACCGAAGAACATCAAAAGAATCAAAACCGTTTTGCTGAGCTGCGGCCACACATCCGTGTCCGTAGTCGCAAAACCGGTCGTGGTTATAATCGAGCCGACTTGGAAGGACGAAAACCTCAATGATTCCGCTAGTGATGAATATAGAGGCAAAACGTTCCAGGTCACAATTATTATTGCAACGAAAATTGTTCCGAGATAAATCCTAAGCTCCTCCGAACGGAAGACCTGTGCAAAGTTTTTCGCAAGAAGAAGATAGTAAAGCGAGAAATTTACTCCGAAAAGTATCATAAATACCGTTATTATAACATCCACGGAAACGCTGTCGTAAGCCGCAATACTCGCATTTCGAACGGAAAATCCACCTGTTCCGGCAGTCCCGAAAGCGTGAACAGCTGCATCATATAAATTCATTCCCGCAATCATCAGAGCTATAATTTCCAGGATGGTAAGTACAAAGTATATTGTATATAATATTTTTGCAGTCTTTGCCATATTCGGCACCAGCTTGCTCGTTTCGGGCCCCGGGCTTTCTGCACGCATAAGATGCAGAGAATGACCAGTCGTCATCGGCAATATCGCCAAAACGAATACAAGTATACCCATACCTCCGAGCCAGTGGGTGAAACTCCTCCAAAAGAGTATTCCCTTCGGCAAACTTTCTATATCGGTCAGTATACTCGCTCCCGTTGTCGTGAAACCGGATACGACTTCGAAGAATCCGTCCAGGTAGGACGGAATTGCTCCGCTTAGGTAGAAAGGCAGTGTTCCGAGCAGCGACATAACAAGCCAAGAAAGAGCGACTGTTATAAGCCCTTCTTTTACGTGTATTACCTTGTTTTCGAGTTTAAAACTGCCGAGCAGAAACCCTGTCGCCAAAGTGATTGCCATCGTTATGCCTATCGCCAACGCTGACGATTCTTTGTATATCAAGGAAACAACCAAAGCCAGCGTCATAAACGCTGCTTCAATCTTGAGAACATATCCCAATACATATGATATCATTTTGTAATTCATTTCAAATGTCCTCTATATCAAGCGAACCATCTTTGCTTTTGTTCAGGCAAAGATATCGTTCAAGTCACTAAGCTTCTTTTTTGTTGTCACAACGATTACATTATCGTTTATCTTTATTACATCATTCCCATCAGGAATGATGAGTTTTCCGGCACGAACAAGTGCAGCAATGAGCAGATTCTCTTTGAGTTTCAGCTTATGAAGCGGTTCTCCTAAGTGCTTTGTATTGTTCTTTGCAATAAACTCCAAAGCCTCAGCCTTATCGTTAATAATCTTATAAAGCGTTTCAACTGAATTGCCGACAGTGTTCTGCATTGCTCTGACGTATCTTGCTATCGTATTGGATGTTATAAACTGTTGGCTTATCACACAATCTATGCCCAGCTTTTGCATAACATCGAAATAATCAGTACGGTTGATTTTTGTTATAACCTTCGGAACATTTTGTGACTTTGCAAACATCGAAACGATCAAATTCGCTTCGTCACTTCCAGTCAACGCAATAAAGGAATCCACTCCCGAGAGTTTTTCTGCCCTCAGAAGATCCTTGTCCGTTCCGTCTCCCTGTACGATATTCGCCTTTGGTAAAATCTCGCAGAGCTCCTCACATCTCTTTTTGCTGTTCTCTATAATCTTCACTTTCATTCCCATAGCTATAATCTGTCTTGCGAGATGGTATGTGATATGCCCTCCCCCTACAATCAATATATGCTTGGATTGGGGTAAAAATTTGTTTATGGATTTAAAGAATCTCGTTATGTCCTGTGATTTTCCGACAATATGAACTTTATCGTCCGCTTTTAAGATATAACTCCCTGTCGGCATGTGGACATCGTTGTCCCTCTCAACTGCTGATATCAAAATATTGTGTGCGTATTTGTTGCTTATCGAGTGCAGGTCTTTGTTCACGAGCGGGTTATCCGGATACAGCTTAAACTGTACAAGCTCTACAATACCCTTAGCCAGTGTGTCGATTTTGAGAGCTGAAGGAAATTTCAAGATGCGTGCAATCTCCCTTGCTGCTGCAAGTTCCGGATTAATCGACATGCTAAGACCAAGCTCATCCTTTAAAAGATATAGCTGTCTGGAATATTCCGGATTTCGAACTCTGGCTATAGTACGGCTTGCTCCGAGTTTTTTCGCTAAGAGGCAGCAGAGCATATTCACTTCGTCTCTTTGTGTAACGGCGATTAGAAGGTCTGCGTTCGGAACATCCGCCTCCATCTGAACATCAAAAAAAGAGCCATCCCAATCGACACCGATGATGTCCAAGGTTTCTGTCCTCTGTCTCAATGTTTCAGTGTGATTATCTATAACTACGATATCATGCCCTTCATCTACAAGTAGATCGGCGAGATGATATCCGACATTACCGCTGCCAACGATTACAATTTTCATGGCTAAAAGCTCCTAAAAAAGTTTTCTCCAATTAGTATCTATAAATTATAACAGCATTACTCAAAAAAGCAAATCAAAATAATATTTCTTCTCTTCTCCTCTTTTGAACCGACCCAAAACCGATGCGGATTTATCTCGAGAGAGCACTTGTTTAAGATTTTTTGCTTACGCTCTTCCTTCGGGCACAGATAAATCGAGAGGTTTTTTGAGAAAGGCTTTGTAGGTTAGGGTCTCTCTTAAAAGGAATACCAGAACAGGTCGAACCATTTTTTTGCCCTTAAGGGTGGTTAGCATGGGGGCGCAATTTTTGCGACTGTTTGAGCGACAGTGCAGGCTTGCGTGCGCGTTGCGAGTTTAGCAAAAATAGTCTCTTTGCCAACCAGCCGTAGGAAAGAGCAAAAAATCTGGTTCGGGAGGTTTTTGTTACTTTTTGGCGGTTCAAAAAGTAAGAAAAGAACAAGGACTTCTCTCTTATTGTCTGTGCTTTTTCCTCGGCTTCGCTACAAAAAATCTAGCTTGCATACAACTCGCACAGCCGATTTGATGCTTCGCATTTTATCAAATCGGCTTTAGCTCGATCAAGTATGCACTTAAGATTTTTTGCTTACGCTCCTCCTTCAGGCACAGATAAATCGAGAGGTTGTTTTGAGAAGGGCTTTGGAGTTATAAGTATTCCTTTGTGGATTAGTATCCCAAGGGGAATACCTAGAAAGGTCGAACCATTTTTTTGCCCTTAAGGGTGGTTAGCATGGGGGCGCAATTTTTGCGACTGTTTGAGCATAGTATAAGCTGTTGCTTACGCATACGAGTTCAGCAAAAATAGTCTCTTTGCCAACCAGCCGCAGGAAAAAGCAAAAAACCTGGTTCGGGAGGTTTTTGTTGCTTTTTGGCGGTTTAAAAAAGTAAAGAGATAAGTATTTTAATCAGCAGCTCTTTTCCTATCTACTTTTGGACTGACCCAAAAGTAGCAAAAGGTCATCTCTCATAATCTGTGCTTCTTCCTCGGCTTCGCTACAAAAAATCTAGCTTGCATACAACTCGCACAGCCGATTTG
>Ga0180436_10000574_pt1 | contig 37639 bp, 30 predicted proteins | sample SS_ome_2_FD_132434 | JGI IMG/M metagenome (GOLD analysis project Ga0180436, IMG submission 132434) | Hypersaline lake sediment archaeal communities from the Salton Sea, California, USA - SS_3_S_2 metaG | ecosystem: Environmental > Aquatic > Non-marine Saline and Alkaline > Hypersaline >... | reverse complement strand
CGCGGCATCCATGGTTTGGGGCTCCTTCAATGGCTGGTCTAACAACCATTGAAACCCCAAACCTGGGTGCCAAATCAAGACCCGTTCTTGCTAGCAGTTGGCAAGGTTACGATCAAGGCCCCGCCGGCGGCCATAAGTTTCCCCTCACCCCCCCAGTCTGCCCAGTCAACCTTTTCGGTAAACTCGTGGTAATACTCAAGAACGGAACCCCCCGGGCCGATAATGCGCATCAACGATCGTCTCCTCCCACGTCCCTGCGCGGCGTTCGGCCGGCTGGGGCACCTGTTAGAAGGAACTCATCGATGTCGACCAACGAGCCACGCCCCCATCGCCCTCCCCACGCCGAGGATCGGGAGCATCGACAAAGCGATGCGGTCACCGCCGACACGGCCACGCCCCAGACGGTGGCTCGCACTCCCAAACCCAAAGTCCTGGCCCGCCTGCCACGGGTTGACCGCGCGACTGCTGCCACCGCTCGCCAGAGCGAATCCGATGTGGTCTCGGCCACTGCCGTGGAGACGTCGGAGCGACGATCGTCCGGGGCATCGGACCAAGCTGCCTGCGATCCATCATCGCCCGACGCGGCCGCGCGAAGTGCAACTGCATGCAAATCTTCCAGCGATCCCAAAGCCGATCCTCCGCGCAAGCAGCGGCCCGCCTCTTCGCTGAGTGACCGTCTGCCGGGTTTCGATGGGCGGATTATCAACCAGCGTTTGGCCACCCGGATTCTGATCGGTGGAGCGGTCGCCCTTTTGCTGATTGCGATCGTGCCGCTGGCGTTTCGGGGTGGAGACGAAGAAGACGGCGGGGAAGTGGCGGATGCGCCTCCGGCGTGGCAACCGGAGAATCCGGCCCCCGACGCGCCGGACGCCCCCGCCTGGCCGGCTGCCGAGGCCACACCGGGCCAACCGGGCAGCTATGCCGATGCGACACCGTCCATCGCCCCGTTTAGCAATCAAGGTGAGCAGGTGACGCGAGGCCCACAAGCGCCGAGGTCCGTCTCGGCGCCCCCCGATTGGCCGGCTCCCACGAGCATCGACGAATCGGCGAACCAGGCGGTCACCCCACCTTGGAGTCAGAATGGTGGTGCCGGCCAAGCAGATCGAGATTTCAGGAACACTCCAGCGAATCGCGCGTTGACTAATCAAGGCCAATCGCTGCCCTCGGCCGACTTGCCTTCGGAAATGACGGCGGGGAATGATGGCTACGGCACGGCGCCGAACCGCGAGACCACGCCGATGCCCGACGCGCATTCGCCGGCCGACCGCTACGAGGGGCGTTACCAGGCGGCGCAGCCGTACCCGGCCTACCGGCAAGCCCGGCGGCCGGATCGCTCCGTCGGGGAGTCGGCCAGTCCGGGGCCGCGCTACGGCCAAGCCGCATCCGATTCGAGTGTTGATCAATGGTCGACCGCTCCCACGGACACCGCCTCGGGGCACTACCCCGCTCCCGACTACAGTTCCGAGGAGTTCACGCCGATCGACAGCCCAAGCACGGCGAGTCCCCAACCGGCGTCGTATTCCGCGCCGAACGACTATCGGTCCAGTTATGACCGAGGTCCGTCCCGGCAAGACTCGATGTACGGCGGGGCGCTGGGCGCCGGGACAACCCAACAGGGCGCGCCCTATCAAAGCTCGCCTTACGATACCGCGCCGTACCAGGACACGCCTTACCAGAATCGATCCACCGGCGACACATCCTACGGGGCCGAGCCCTCGCGGACGGCTCCGTACCAAGAGGGTCGCTACCGAGAAGCCCAATATCCGGAGGGCGGCTACCGCGCGAATGGGTATCAGGAGCCCGCCGATCCGGCCTCCTCATATCAGCCTTCTTCCCGAGCGAGTGAGCCAAGTGGCGCGGGCCAAGCCTGGCCGGCGACCCAGCCGTCATACGGGCAACCCGCGCCAAGCGGCTACGAGCGATCGTCGTCCGCCTCGCCGAGCAACTCGTACGACGATCGATACGGTAGCCGTGCGCCAGTCAACCATGCGCCGGCAGCCCACGATGGCTACGCGCCGGCTACCGCCCGATTCGAGGGTGGCATCCAGCAACCGGTGATCAACGCTCAGTATGAATCGGGGAGTCGGGCGACCTATTGAACGCCCAGCGAATTTGTGCAACGGTTCCGCCATGAGCGAGCCTTGCTGGCCGGGCCATTTTTTGTCAACCGCGGCCAATCGTTTCCGTCATGACGCCGCTCCCATCAGCCATCAGCCAGTTCCACCATGACCGCCTTGGACCAAGCATTCCTGAAAGCCTATCGAGTCGTTCCCGGCACGGCCGACGACGAGCCGCTGGCCGAGGTGATCGAAGACCGCCCGCTACGCGAGGCGCGTCTGGCGTCGGCGGCCGCTCGACATGAGCGGGTCATCGCCGCCCTTTCGTCCGACGCTGGGGTCGGGACTAGCAAACGCAACAGAACCAACGCCAAGGTTGGCGATGCGGGTCAGGGGAAGTCGACGAATCAGGATCCGGCGGACGATCTGCTGGGCGCGCCGAACATCGCCCCTCCCGCATTCCTTCAGCAAGGCGTCGCGGACTCTCCCCGCGCCAAGCAACAAACACCGGCTGAGGAAAACGACCTGGAATCGCCCGTTTTACACGGTGCCCACCTACACGGCGCCCACGAACATCCACGCGGTCCGCACCGCGGGCGGCGCGGCAACCCCGCCGCGGGGGGCGATGAAACGGAGCCACGGAACGCGAGTCGGGAACATCCGACGAACGCCGAGCCGCACGACTCCCCCCTCGATGCCGATTCTTGCGAAGAGCCGCTGGACCCGGAGTACCTGGAGGAATTGGACGCGATCGCCGCGGGCGAGGAATCGTCGGGCTCGACGTCCATTCCGCTCACGCCCATGCAACCCATGTTGCAAGTCGACTGTTTCGAGTGGCCCGAGGTATGCAATCTGCTCGTGACGCAGGCTTCCGACACGTTGGATGATCTGGCCGAAACCGTCATGCAAGTCACTCGGCGGGGGCATCGGGCAATCGGTTTGGCCTCGGCCGCCTCGGGGCAAGGGGCAACCACGCTTCTGGTCACCCTGGCCCGGCGGCTCGCAAGGGAAGACGCTAGCGTCGTGCTGGTCGATGCGGCCGTGCACCGGCCAGAACTGGCGACGCGACTGGGCGTGGCCGCCGAATACGGGTGGGAGGAGCTGGGCGGCGGTCACCTGCCGCTGGAGGAATACGTGATCGAATCGGTGCTGGACAAGATCAGCCTCCTCCCGCTTTGCAAACGACTGAAGCGACCTGCTGAACAACCCGACCTGCTGGACCCGTTTGTGACGGCGCTACGCGATCTGCGCCGCCATTATGATGTCGTGCTGGTCGACCTCGGACCGACGGCAGCCGACAACCCGGAAGAACCACTCGTGCTCTGTCGCGCGGTCGATTTGGTGCTGCTGGTTCGCGATGCCCGAAGTCAGGCCGACAGCGGATTGCTGCGTTTGCATCGCCGTCTCAGCCGCGCCGGGGTGACCGTGGCCGGCACGGTGGAGATGTTTTTTGGCGAGCCGCTGGCCACGACAACGTAACCGAGGGCGACCGGCAACCGCAATCCCCATTCACACCACGCCGCGCTTCACCATTGACGGTCGGACGCGTCCTGCCCCCAGCATCATGTACGAATCCTACTGGCAACTCGACTGCAAGCCGTTCGAGAACACGGCCGACCCTCGCTTCTACTTCCCCGGCGAGCCACAGCAGTCGGCCTTGCTGAAGCTTCGCTATGCCATTGAGAACCGACGCGGGGCGGCCGCCCTGTGTGGTGCCTCGGGCACCGGCAAGTCGCTGGTGGCCCGCATGCTGCGCGAAAACCTCGGACAGCAGTATCAGCCACAGGTTCATCTGGTCTTTCCACAGATGCAAACCGATGAACTGCTCGTCTATCTGGCCGACCAACTCGAAGGGGGCGGTGCCGGCGATGCCTTCGATGCCAGGCCAACCGGCGACCGGCCGAGTGTGCGGCGGAGCATCGAGCGGATCGAACGGACGTTGGCCGAGAACGCCCAGGCCGAACGCCACGCCCTGGTGATTATCGACGAAGCCCATCTGCTCGAGCACCCGGAAACGTTCGAGGCGCTCCGTCTGCTGCTGAACTTTCAGCCGAACGACCGGACACCCCTCACGTTGCTCCTTTGCGGCCAGACCGTGCTGTTGCCGATGCTGGAACGCACTCCCTCGTTGGAGGAGCGGCTGGCGGTGAAAAGCCTGCTCCGTCCCTTCAGCGAACACGAGACCGGGCAATACGTGGCTCACCGGCTGCGAAAAGCCGGGGCGGACCGCACGATCTTCGCCGCTGACTCGGTCCCCACCTTGCACGCGCTCACCGGCGGCATCGCGCGACGCATCAATCGGCTCTGCGACCTGGCGCTGCTGATCGGGTTTGCCGAAGAGCGATCGGAGATCACGGCCGATCATCTCGAAGCCGTGGCCGGCGAACTGGTGGCGGTGGCGCCGGAGTGAGGCTGGCATTTCGCAATCCGGCCAGATAAGATGAGTCGGTCGTGGCGATCGCCTGCTGGCAGTTGAACACGAGTCGTATCTGCCCTGGTTCTGGATCAGCACGCGCAATGAATACGAACGACTGCTCGATGGCCCATGCGCCGAGAAATGAAACAGCCGAGGACTTCGTGCTCCCTGACCAGCCATTGCCGAGCTGCTTCGGTCGCCGTGGCCGTCTTTGGGCTTTTTCTCGTTGCCCTGCTCGGCACGGCGACGACAATGCCAATGGTCTGGGATGAGGGCAATACGCTCAGCCGGGCATTACTCATTGCCGAGGGGGAGTGGACGTACACGGTCGTCGGTGAAGGACATCCGCCGCTCTCCGGCCTGCTTGTGCTGGCCGGTTGGAGCGTCGGCCGCGATTGGCTGCATCCACTGGCGGCGATGCGGCTGGGGCCGATCGTGCTGTTCTCCTTGGGCGCCGGGGCGATGTGTTATCGGCTGGCGCGCGACTGGTCGCCGCTGGCCGCCTGGGCCGGCGCCGCGGCGCTGTTGCTGATGCCGCGGATGTTCGCCCACGCCCACGTCGCGGCCTCCGACGGGCCGCTCACCGCCTGTTGGCTGCTGGCCTGGGCGGCATTCCCCACGACGGCCGCACGCCACGCCGGTCCACCGGGTGCCGCTCGGCCGGGTGCCACTAAGTCTTCGTTGCCCACGGCTTGTGCCTCGCTGCTCCCCACGCTCGGCTCATTGCTTTGGGGAGCGGCCCTTGGACTTTGCCTGGCCACGAAGGCCACCGGCTGGCTGGCCCCCCTGCCCTTCCTCGCGTACGGGCTGATCGATCGCCGGTGGACTGTTTGGCGAACACTGCTGGCCGGGATGCTCGTCGCGCTCGGGGTGTTCTATCTGGTGAACCCGCCGCTGTGGTCGCGGCCGGTTGACGGCCTACTGACTTTCTTCGACTTGAACCTTCATCGGGCCGATCAGCCGGGATTGAACATTTCCACCTGGTTCCTGGGGCAGATGCACAACCTCGACTATCCCCTGCCCTGGTACAACACGCTTGTGTGGCTCGGCCTGACCACACCGCCGGTGTTACTGATCTTTGCCATCTTCGGCATGGTGACCGTCTGGCGACAGCGCCGACTGTATCGCGGCGGACTCTTGCTGGCGATGAACTGGCTGTTGCTGTTGGTCGTGCGCGCTCTGCCCTGGGCTCCCCCGCACGACGGCATCCGGCTGTTCCTCCCCAGTTTCGGATTTCTGGCAGCGCTGGCCGGGGTAGGCACGGCCGCGGCGGTGGCCTGGGCCGCGCGTCGACGACTGACTGATCGCGGAACGGTGAGCGGAAAGGACGACGAGAATCGCCCCGCCCCCCTCAGCGACCGGCGCCGCCGCGTGGCTCGTCGACTGGCGGCGGGTGTCGCCACGCTGTACCTGTTGACGGCCGCCGAATTGTTCATCTATGCCCCCCAGTGGCTCTCCTACTACAGCCCGGCGGTGGGCGGGCTGCCTGGCGCGACCGCGATGGGCATGGAGCCCACCTACTGGTGGGACTCGCTGGACCGGCAGACGCTCGATTGGCTGAACCGGAACACGCCCCCGGGGGAAAAGGTGTCCTTCGCGGCCGGGTCGGTCGAAAACCTACTCTGGATGCGCCGCTGGCGACTACTCGACCCGCCCGCCGCGGCCGACTTGCCGGGGCCGTTTCGCTGGTACGTCGTGCAGCATCGCCCCAGCGCATGGCGGCCGGTCGACCCTTGGCTGATCGACCAGGCCAAGCCGGCCCACCAAAACCGCTTGCTGGGCGTGCCGCTGCTGAGCGTCTACGATTACCGTCAGTGGCGCAGGGCCTGGCGAAAGCTTGCGCTCGCACCAAGCCGCGCAATTCGCGCCAAGCAACAGCCCCCACAACAGCCCGGAGCAAACCAATGATCTTCGACTGGGGCAAAAAGCGTCGCCGAGCGAAACTGCTGGCCGAGCCTTTTCCCGAGCCGTGGCTCGCGATCCTCGGCGACGACGTGCGGCAATACGCCTGCCTGACCGAGCCACAGCAGGACCGGCTCCGCGACAAGCTCCGCATCTTCGCCGCCGAGCGACGCTGGGAAGGCTGCGGGGGGCAGGTGATCGACGATCGCGTACGCGTGACGATCGCCGCGCAAGCCTGCCTCTTACTGCTGGGCATGGAAGACGACTGGTGCTTCGACCATGTGGGCGACATCCTCGTCTACCCCGACGCCGTCTCTCTGCCTCCGGAAATGCAACACCAGATGATCGTCGAGGAGGAAGGTGTGCCCATCTCCGGACAAGCATGGTACGGCGGGCCGGTGATCCTTTCCTGGTCGCACGCCCTCTCCGGTGGCCGTCATCCGCACGACGGACATAACGTCGTCCTGCATGAGTTCGCGCATCAGCTCGATGCGCTCGACGGCGAGATGGGCGGCACCCCACCGCTCACCACTCCGCACCTGCGCGACACATGGCATGGAGTGATCGAAAGCGAATATGCCCGCGTGTGTCGGATGGTCGATCGGGGCATGCCCATGGTGTTGGACGAGTATGCGTCGGCAAGTCGGGCGGAGCTTTTCGCCGTGGCCACCGAGCACTTCTTCGAGCAGCCGCTGCTCGTGCGGCGTCATCATCCGGAGCTGTACGCGGTGTTCCGCGAGTTTTACCGGCTCGATCCCCACGAGTGGCCCCAGTGCCGACGCGCACCGCGCGGGATGGTGACGCCGCGTGGCCAGTCCTCTTGATGACGGCCCGTTCGACGTTCTTCAAATGTCGTCGGCCGGGCCGCGATGATCATCAACATGCCTCGGTTGACCATGAACCGCCACCAATAGCATGCGCGGGGTGCCATTGGGCGGTGTGGATGACACCCGCCACTTCAATGGCCCGAACCCGCACAACGCTCCATGACCGGTCGATACCAGCCGCGTCTTCCGTGGGCCTGTAAGGGTGCCCCCCCGGGATTTCGGAAAACGCGATGAATCGCATCCAAACTGATAGCCAGCGTAAGCTAACCTTTTACGAAGCGCCCACGGCTTCGTGGGCACGGTTTGCCGGCTGGAGTCTGTGCCAACTTTCCCTGAGGAAGTTGCAGCGATCGTCCCAAGTTCGGCGTGCTCTGCCGCCGCCTGATGGCACGTAGCGTGAGGTGGCGGGGCGAATCAGGCTCGAAGAGAGAATCACCCGAGGCGAGTCATGGCTGGAAGAAACATACGCGTGTTGGTTGTCGACGATTCCGCGCTGATCCGCGAGATGATCTGCGACGCAATCGACGCAACACATGGCATGGAGGTGGCCGGTCGGGCATCCGACGGCGAGCGCGGCCTGGCAGCCCTCGAGCGCCTGCAACCCGACGTGGTGACTCTCGACATCCAGATGCCCGGCATGGATGGCTTGGCGACGCTCGAACACATGCTGCAAACGCAGCCGGTGCCGACCATCATGGTCAGTTCGCAGACCCAGCGTGGGGCCACGGTCACGCTCGACGCGCTCGATCGCGGCGCGATCGACTATGTGGCCAAGCCCGAGCGCGGCGCCGAAGCCCAGCAGGTCTTCCATCGAGAGTTGCCGCGGAAGATTCGTTCGGCGGCCGGGGTTGATGTCCGTCGGATTCTGGAGATCCGTCGCAACCGAGAGCAGCGCGCCGCCGAGCGAAAGCAGCAGCGCGTGGCGGCACGCGAAGCGACGCCACAAATCGAGGCCGCCCCGAGCGATCTGGCCGATAAATGCATCGCCCTGGGCATCTCCACGGGCGGACCACCCGCGCTGAGCGTGCTCTTCGAGGGGATGCGTACGCCGATGCCGCCGATCATCATCGTCCAGCACATGCCGTCACAGTTCACGAAACCGCTGGCCTGGCGGCTCAACAGTGCCTCGCGGCTGGCGGTGCGCGAAGCCAAGAGCGGCGACGTGCTACAACCGAATCTGGCCCTGATCGCCCCAGGTGGTCGGCACCTGGAGCTACGCTCGCAAGGCCAAACGGCCAAGGTGATTCTTCGCGACGGGCCCCCGGTGAGCAGCCACAAACCATCGGTCGACGTCATGATGCAATCGGCCGCGCGAATCTTCGGCCCTCGGTGCCTGGGCGTGATCATGACCGGCATGGGCCGCGATGGGTCCGACGGCTGCAAGGCCATTCGGGCAGCCGGCGGTTACGTCCTCGGACAAGACGAAGCCTCGAGCGACGTTTACGGCATGAACAAGGTAGCGATGTCCGAAGGGAACGTGGATCGCCAGTTCTCGCTCGGCGAGGCGGCCGGCACCATCGCCTTGCAAGTGAAACGGCTCTGGGCGGCAGTGTGTGTCTGAGGCGACAGTCCGCCACCGGTGTCTTGCCTGTGGTCGACCGGCGTGTCGATGGGATCTCCCGCATCTTGGGAAGGCGTCATCGCGGACCTCTCCCGGAGACCTAGGGGAGAAAGGCGACGCGGCCGACGGTCTCGCCAGGCTCTATGCGCTTCGCCGCACTTGCAGCAAATCGCGCAATTGGTGGGGCATGGGCAGTTGAGCGGCCTCGGGGTCGTGCCGCAAAGCGTCGATGGCCTGATCCAACTGCTCGGCCGGTCCGAGCATCAGGTCGAGCAGCAAGAGCTTTTGGCCGCGGAACTCGCAGCCACCCCCGCCCGCGCCGTTCAGCCATTCTTCGCGGACTTCGTAGCCCGCCCGGCGTGCCAGGTCGATCGCCTGGCCGAGCATCTCGACGGTATGCATCCTTGCAACCCTCGCGCGCGATTGTGGAATGAATGTGGCATCGCCATCGGCCTAACGCACTCGCGCCAGTCCACTCGAGGCCAAATTCGCCGACCGTTGACGAGGCAAACGCGGGTGAACCCGCGCTGGTGGCCGATTGTAGCGGCTTGTGCTTCAGTCGGCCAGCCGAGTTCGACGATAGGCACTCATAGGGCTAACTCGTTGCGTTGCTTGAAGTTAAGAAGCACATTTCGGGCAAGCACGGGAACGAGCCCTAACAAGAGAACACCGGAAGACCTGGGGCCCTGGGCAGGGGGCTCCGAACGAATAAGCTACGTCGACCCGAGGAGCCGACTGTGTCCGACATCGAACCGCGCGATTGTCCATCGAAAACGACCGCCTGCGACCGCTGCCAGCAACTCAGCGGAGAGATCGAAGCCTTGCGCGAGCAACTCGCCCAAGCCCAAAGGTTGACGGCCATTGGTGAACTGGCCAGCACCACCACGCACGAGTTCAATAACGTGCTGATGACCATTATCAACTATGCCAAGATGGGCATGCGACACAAGGACGATGCCACCCGGAACAAGGCCTTCGACAAGATCCTCGCCGCCGGCAACCGCGCGGCCAAGATCACCAATACGGTATTGGGCATGGCCCGCAACCGGTCCGGCGGGCAAGAGCCGACCGATCTGACCGAGGTCGTGGAGGCATCCTTGCTGCTGTTGGAACGCGAGATGAACAAGTACCGCATCCGCGTGGAGAAGCAGTTTGCGGCGGTGCCGGAGGCGATGGTCAACGGCAATCAGATCCAACAGGTGCTGCTGAATCTGCTGATCAACGCGCGGCAGGCCATGCCCAATGGTGGTCGGGTGCTGGTGAAGCTTGCTCACGACGCCGAGGCCGGCACAGTCGACCTTATCGTCCGCGACTACGGCTGCGGCATCCCCGCCGAAAAGCTACCCAGCATCTTCGATTCCTTCTACACCACCAAGGACGGCCCGGACCAAAGCGGCAAGGGCGGCACCGGATTGGGGCTTTCGATGTGCAAGAACATCATCGAGGCGCATCGCGGTCGTATCCGCGTGGACAGCACCGTCGGCAAGGGCACGGCCTTCATGCTCAAACTACCGGTGGCTACCAAGGCGACCCCGCCGCAGCGCGCCCCGCTCGGCATTCCCGTCGCACCGTCGACGGGCGTTTCGCCGGCGACGAACCTGGGCACGCCGCCGGTATCGGGTTAAGGGGTTGGACATCGCTCCCCAGTCAGCGTGACCCGAATCCGCTCCGTGCCTGTCGCCGTCGGCCTCCCCGAAGACTGACGTGGACAGGGATTTCGCGGACAGAGGTTTCGCGGACAGCGATTTCACCGTCAAGGTGGGGGATACCGGAGACGCAGGAGGATTGCAAAGTCGATTGCAGTTCGCGTTCAGCCTCCACACGTCATTCCCGCGCACAGCCGTCAACAATTCCCGACGTTGAGTCCCCGCCAATCGTGGGTCCAAACTGCTGGACGACACCGCAATAATGGAGCCGCGCCGACGAAGTACCTCCAGCGGTTGAATGCCGCGATGCAACGACGCTGGGGTGGCGTCAACCCAGTACGGCGGTGACTCCAACGTCTCGAACGACGGAGACTGCCATGACCGAGCAACAACTCGGCCGCAAGATCGCCAGCGAGAACTGGTTCCAGATCGTTCTCGGCGTTTGCTTGACACTAGGTGCCATCTTCGCTTGGGTGGTCACGTATGGCGTGGCCCTGTGGCTCGGCTGGATGTTTCAGGAAGCCGTGGAGTTTTTGTTCCCGCGGTTCGTCCTGCTCGAGTGGATTCCAGCGATTCTGACGGCGATCATCCTGTTGGCGGTGGCCCTGGCCGGCTTCACGCGCGAGCATGACCCATTCGACCTCGGCGGCTGGGCCGATTCGAGTGCCAACTTGGGCCGTGTCGGCGGCGGCGATTCGCCGTTGACCCTCAACGCGTCCAATCGCTACTCGGGGGAGGCATATGTGCTGGTCGAAATCCTGCTGCTCGCGCCGCTGTTCACTCGGGAAGCGATCGGGAGATTTCGCGCTCGGATTCGAACCAAGCCACAACAGGTTGCCCAGGCAAGCGAGATTTTGCGCGAAATTGAAGCATCCCCAGACTGGATACCGCGCGGGCGTTATCACGGACAACTGGACGCCGTCGAACTTCTCCTTCGTCTGGGGCTCATCCGGCAATCTCGCATTCAGGGAGTGGCCTCCCTGCGACCGGCGTTGAAGTGAAGGCAAGTTGAGCCGTTAACACGCGTTCTAATCTGAAGCAGCGCGGTGTCAGCAATGCTTCACGCCGCAAAACAAGCCATGTGAGCGTGTTGCTAGCTGCACGTTCAGATTAAAACGCGTATTAGCCAAATCGCGAATGTGTAACCGTTCAAAATGGTTGACAGAGATACCCTGCAGCCGCTCAGCCGCCACCACCCGCGCCGACCGGCTCCGCTTCAACGATATGGGCCACCGAGCAATGCGTGACGCGATCGGCCAGCCGAGAGCCGCCTTCACGCGCCAGTCCGATGGCGACGATCGTCGGCGTGACAATCGCCATCTCCGGGTGGCGAATTTCGTACGACCGTCCGTCGCTCAGCCGCAATCGCAGCGGCTGGAAGGGACGCTCTTCGAGAAGTTCAATCAAGTCTTCGGCGGTCATGGCAACCTCCGGTGGGGCGGGACAGTCGGAACGCCAATTGCTCCGTCAAAAAGCATCCTGCCATGGATAGCCGACGGTGTCAATTGCCGGACGGCGGGGGCGCCAATTGGCAGCTTCTGGCTAGCGAACGTCTGCAATTAGAGCGATTGCCGAAGCCCGGCCCCCAAGTTGACCCTCTCCCAGAAGAGAGAAGACATCCCTAATTTGCAACTCTCCAGCCGTCTGAAGTGGGCGGCGAAATCGGGCGATTCGCCGCATTCTCGCATGCGCGGGAATGACGTGCTTCAGACGGCTGAAATGTTACGCTACGTCAAGCTCGACCGTCTCACGGCTCGATCAGCACGGCCCGGTCCTCGACCTCCAGCATCACCGGTTCGTCGAACACCAGATACTGGGCCAACTGGCGGCCATGGGTGCGTGCCAACTCGAAGTAGCGATCGGAGAACTGCTTGATCCGCTCCGGCTTCTCCTGTTGCTCCTTCTTCAGCCGCGAATCGATCCACTGCCCTTCGCGCCGATAGAACGTGCGGTTGGCGATCTGGCGCACGGTTTCCCGGGCGCGCTCGAGTTCCTTTGCCGCCCGACCGGCGTCGGCGGCAATGGTGGTCTGGCCGCCGGCAGGCCCGCTGGGTCGGATTTGACCACGTCCACCCCAACCTTGGCTTGGCATGGGCTGATTCGCCGCGGCATCGCGTTGCAATGCCTCGGCGGCCTCGGCCGCTGGCGCGTAGCCGCCGCCACCACCGCCAAAGCTGGAGCCGGCGGCGCGATCGGCCAACTTCAGGCCGCCCTTGAATTGCCGCTGGACGACACCCGCCTCGCCGGAGGTGCGGGCCAGGGCGTCGAGCCGGCGGACAGCCCGACGCGCGTTACCGGCCACGTCGTTCAGGTTCGAGTTTTCATCGGCCATGAACGAGGTGTAGGGCGTGAGGATGCCGTGCCGCTTGGAGAGCGTCACGAGTTCCTCGATCAGCTCGTCGTTCTTTCCCTCCAGGTCGATCTCGTCGATGATCTCACCCACGCGACGCACGGCCCAGAGCTTTTCGACGAACGCCTGCGACTCGTCCTTGCTCTTGGCGGTGAAGTCGGCCGGGAACTCCAGCTTTTGGTTCTTGCCGTCCACCTTGCCGCTAACAACGACCTTCGCCCGTCCAGTGGCCTTGTAGCGGCCGACCACCACCAACTGCTCGCCGGCGAACAGGTCGATGCTGCCGCCGGGATAGATTCGGCTGACCGGCTTACCCGACTCCGGCTTGCGACGCTTGTCGAAGTCGAAGGTCATTTCCACGTCGGTCATCACGGGCGATTCCAGCCGGCGGGACACCTGCCCCACCGCCGTCTCGATATCCTCTTGCGGACGCACGTAGTTGCTCTGTCCGCCCAGCTTGCGGGCGAGCTTGTCGAGCAACCGGGCGTTCACATCGTAACCCACGCCGAAGGTGAACACGCGCGCGCCGGCGTCGTTGTTGCCATCGGCCAGTTGGACGAGCTTCATTTCATTGGTCTCGCCCGCCGTGGGCAAACCATCGGTGAGGAACAGCACGTAAGAGGGCCGCCCTTCGCGATGCAACTGACCGAGGGCCGTCTTCAGAGCGGCGCCGATGTTCGTACTGCCGCCGGCGTAGATGCCCTCGATGAATCCCACGGCCTGCTTCCGCGTCTTGTCGTTGAATCGCTGCAACTCCGGCCGGAATGTTTCCACGTTGCTGTCGTAGGCGATGATGTTGAACAGATCGCCCTCGCGGAGCGTGCTCAACACGTCGCGGGCGGCGGCGCGGGCTTGCTCGATCTTCTTGCCGCTCATGCTGCCCGAACGATCGACGACGAACACCACGGTCTTCTTCGGCGGGGTGTCCGACTCCGACTTAATCCGCGGGCTGGCCAGCAGCAAAAAGTAACCCTCCTCGCTTTTGTCGGGCCGATAGCTTAGCAACCGCGTGCTCACCTTGCCTTCGCCGGTGTCGTAGAAGAGGCGGAAGTCGTCCGAGGGGACATCCTTCTTGGCCGTATATTCCACAACGGCGTGTTTCTTGTCCGGCCGGCGGATTTTCACTGCGTGCGAAGGGCTGTAGACGTTGCGGATCGGCCGCTGGCTCTCGATCGACACCCGCAAATGCACCCGGTCGATTGGTTCGCTGGTGTACTTGGCCGTGGAGAGCGGGAAGAGGAAGTCGGTCAAACCGTCCTGCTGACGGCAGAGTTGGGAGTAGCGGAGCGAGACGGTCCGCTTGGCCCCGGCCGGCACCGGAAAGACACTGGTGCGGAACAGGCCGGTGCCCATCCACTCCAGCAGCGCCGGGTCGCGATTCTTGCGAACAATTTCCTCGTAGAGTTGCCGGGCCTTCTCCTTGTCGAGCAACCGCGCGGGATACTCCTTGCCGTCGACCATCAGCGTCATCTGCTCGATTGCCCCGTCGTACGGCAGCGGGAACACAAAGGCCACCTCCAACTGCCGGCTGCCGGTGTTTTCAAACGTCTGGGCGAGTTGAACTTGGGCCACCTGGTCGGAGAGTTTGACGCCCACGTCCAGCTCGTCGATCTTGTATTGGGCCGGGGGCGGCGTGGGAGTGGGACGCGGCCGGGGATGGGGGTGCGGGTGAGGGTGCGGATGCGGATGCGGTGGCCAGATGATGATCGGTCGGGGCAGTCGGACCACGTCGTTCGGGTCGACCACCACCAACACACCCTGCCCGGCGGCCGGAGATGCCAGCCATCCGCCAGCAACCACCAACAGCAACAGGCTCACACACCCAAGGGTCCAGACATTTCCGTGACGAGCATTCATGACGAATCTCCTTACTCTTTTCCGCGGGAAAACTGGTTGTTCGGGAAATCGGCGATAGCCTACGGGGATCGGCGGAAGCACCCAATGGTTGAGACGAATTGCACCACGAAAAGGTTCCCGAGCCGGCAGCCGGTCGGTTTGCCCACCCCCCGTCCGGTGCGTGTGTCAACGAGCCACGCCCGTCGACGGGCCTCGGGTCGGGCAGGCCGATTGACCGTCGGCCGGTTTCTGCTAAGATCGGATTAGCGGGCAAACGTCCACTCTTATCAAGCCACTCGCCCGCCGATTCGTGTGGTATTCCGTGCTCTGGAAGAAAAGGAATCGCGCATGCACACGGCAAAACAGTTCTCGGTCTCGCTGGTGAACAAGCCTGGTCGTCTGGCGGAGATGTTGACCACCCTGGGGAAAGCGAAATTGACCTTTCGCGCCATGTCGGTGATGGACTCGGGCGACCGGGGTACGGTCCGCTTTGTGCCCGACGACCCGGCCGCGGCGGCGGAGGTGCTCGACCTGGCCAATATCACCTACGACAGGAGCGACGTTTTGCTTGTGGAAGTTCCCAACCAATCGGGTGGATTCCGCAAACTTTGTGAGCGTTTGGCCGCCGAGCGGCTGAACATCGACTACGCCTACTGTGCGTTCGACTCGGCCGGCAAGGCCAAAGGGGGTGTGCTGGCCGTGGTGAAGGTGAACGACCTGGCGAAAGCCCAGCGGGCCCTGGAGGCCAACGGTAGCACCAGCCGGCGGTCGAAGCCCGGTCGGCGACCGGTCCACGCGCGGTAAGCGGAGTCCGCCCGCCGCTGGGTTGCTGGCGTTGACCCCACAAGCGCGCTATGAGCCGCGGGTGTCTCGGAGGATGAATGGCCCTCGCGGCCTCCGGGGGGGCCGCGCGCCAGGACCGGGACTTGGCATTTCCCGGAGCGGCGGCGTTTGCTCCGGACGGCTGCCCAACCGCCGACACACCGGCCACGCCTGCCGATGGCCCTCCGCGCGCTCCGCTGATTGCCGAATCGCCCTATTCTCGCCGGCTTCGCGTCGGTAGAATAGGGGCCCGATTCGCGCTGACTTTGGCTGCGCAACTGCTTTCTGGCCCATCGCAAACTGCTTCCAAACAAAATGTTACGATATTACACCGCCGGTGAATCCCACGGCAAAGCCATGCTGGCCCTGGTCGACGGATTCCCGGCCGGATTGACCATCGACGCCGATGCCATCAACGCCGAACTCCGGCGTCGCCAGGGGGGCTACGGCCGCGGCGGCCGCCAGCGGTTGGAAACCGATACGGTCGACATCCTCTCGGGCATCTGGCGGGGCACCACCCTCGGCAGCCCCATCGCCCTGATGGTGCCCAACAAGGACTACAAGATCGAGCGGATGGACGATCTGGAGCGTCCTCGCCCGGGCCATGGCGACTTGAGCGGCACGATGAAATACCTCGGCTCCATCCGGCCGGTTCTGGAGCGGGCCAGCGCGCGCGAAACGGCCGCCCGAGTGGCCGCCGGCGCTCTGGCCGCACAGTTGCTCGCCGAGTTTGGCATTCGGGCCATCGGTTACGTGGTCCAAGTCGGGCCGGTGGCCGTCGCCCCGCAAGCCGGCACGATCGATGAACACCGCAAGCTCCGCGACCAGAGTGAGCTGTACACGCTCGATCCGGAGAAGGATGCCGAACTGAAGCAGCAGATCGACGAAGCCGCCAAATCGGGCAATACGCTCGGGGGGATCGTCGAGGTCCGCGTCGAAGGTCTCCCCTTCGGTCTCGGCACTCACGCCCAGTGGGATCGCAAACTCGATGGCCGGCTAGCTCAGGCCGTCATGGCCGTCCAGGCGATGAAAGGCTGCGAGATCGGCATGGGCTTCGAGATGGCCCGACGTCCCGGCTCCGAGGTCCACGACCCGATCCACTACGATCCCAAGCTGAAGGACACGCCCCAACTGGGCTACACCCGACCGACGAACAACGCCGGCGGCCTGGAGGCGGGCATGACAAACACCCAGCCGCTGGTGATCCGCGTGGCGAAGAAGCCGATCAGCACATTGGCCCGGCCATTGGAGTCGATCAATTTCGAAACGAAGGAATCGCAATCGGCATCTTACGAACGTAGCGATATTTGCGCAATCGCGGCGGCGAGTTGCATCCTCGAGAACGTCGTGGCATTTACCGTTGCCGAGGCGCTGGTTGAGAAGTTCGGCGGCGACAGTATCGCCGAGATGCACGCCCGCTGGAAGGTCTTCCACGAGATGGCCCGACGGATTTAGCGACCGGAGGCGAGGCCCGACGACCTGGGGCAATGGCGAGGTGCCCTTGGCAGCCTGATTTCCAGCCACCACGAGTCTCGGCCCAAGCTGCCTGCTTCCGCCGCCACGGCGGTTCATACGAAGCACGAACAGGAGGAACACGGATGTTCCGGATCCACGACCGTACCCGGCGAATGGTTTGCCGCGTGGCCTTCATTGGGCTCTGCTTGCTGCCGCTAGCGGCGATTGTCCTCTGGGGCGCCTGGCGGCACAGCCCGGCGCATGCCGATGCCGCCGCCCGCGCACTGACCGAGCAACTCGGCCTGAAGGTGGGCTTCTCGCGGATCGAGCACATTCAGCCCGGCCGGCTGCGTTATCACGATTTCGTGCTAACCAATCCGGAGACCGGACGGCCCGTCCTTACGTGCGCCCGCGCCGAGGTGGACATCACCCGGCAACCGGCCACACAGATTCAACTCGCGCTCAAGCTGCAGCAGCCGCTTTTGGACGCCTCGGGCCTGGCCGTCTTGGGCCAGCTCCTGAGTCGAACCATGCAGCGGCAAACGGCCGCCCGCGCCGTGGAATTGCACGTCCGGGCCGACGAGCTGCAACTGGAGGGTCCCGGCGGCGTCTTCCGCATGGTCCAGTGCGAAGGGACGCTTCAGCCGCACCCCGGGGGCAGCCGGGCCCAGTGGCAATTCCACCTGCCCGGCGAACCCACGAGCGAGCCGCTGCACATTGAACTAGCCCGCAACCGACAGACGGATCCTCCCAGCACGGCGGTGCGGCTTTTCACGGCCGGCGCCGCCCTGCCCTGCCCCTTACTGGCCGAAGGCATCCCTCCGCTGAACAGGCTGGGTCCGGCAGCCCGCTTTCGCGGTTACCTGCGTGCCACCGAGACGGCGGACGGCTGGTCGGGTGAGTTGAGCGGCCAGTTTCTCGATTTGGAGATGGCCCGGCTGGTCGACGACCACTTCGCCCATACACTGCGCGGCCCGGCCGAGGTCACCGTGGAAGCGGCCCGCTTCCGCGATGGAAGACTGCAAGAGGCCGTGGGGTCGCTGATCGTCGGACCGGGTGTGGTCGGCCAGGCGCTACTCGAATCGGCGGTCGAGCAGTTGGAGTTGGTTCAAAACGTGCAACCGAGCAATACGGCGAACGACGTGATTCGCTTCGAGCAACTGGGCGTGGCGTGGCGACTGGGGCCGCAAGGACTGACGCTCGAAGGCCGCTGCCCGGTGGGTGGGCCGGGCACGATTCTCATCGATCGCCGCCAGCGACTGCTCGGCGAACCGGTGGCTCAACCGCAGCCGATCGCTGCGTTGATTCGGGTGCTGGTTGACGATCGTGGCCAGCGAGTGCCAGCCCAGCCGGCCAGTCAGTGGCTGTTGCGGCGTCTGCCGATCGATGCCGCCGATGAGCCAGCCGTGACGGCGCGCCGTGCCAGGTGAAGTCGTCCGACGGCCATTCAATCGGCGGTCCCGTCGGACTGCTCGTTTAGCTCGGAGCCGGCGGTCGGCCCGGTGGTCTCGATCAAGTAGCGCACGGCCGCGGCGCCGACGAAAAGCCAGTTGGCGCCGACGAGCAACAATACCCGATCGCTGCCACCGGTTCCACCGCCGTAGGTATGCAGACCGCTGCCGAGCACATAATTCACGCCGTACCAGGCCATCAGGATGGCGGAGGCCCCAAGCACGGCCCCGACGGCCATGCCAAAGTCGCCCGACCACCCGATGTATCGGGCGTGCAAGATGATCATGTAGACGAGGATGGAGATCAGCGCCCAGGTCTCCTTGGCGTCGAAGCTCCAGAATCGCCCCCAAGCCACATCGGCCCACAGGGCACCGAGGATCGTGCCGATGGCCAGCAAGAGAACGGCCACTTGGATGGACCGATAGTTGAACAATGCCAGGCGTCCACAGACGGCCGGCGGGATGCGGCCCGAGCCGTCCGGCGATTGGCGATAGCGGCCGAACAAATAGTAAGCCAGGGCGATATTGGCCAATCCCCAGGCCAGGGCACCGGCCCCGTAGCTGGCGGTGATCGACACCACGTGCATCACCAACCAGAAGTTGTCGCGGAGGATGGGCTGCAGGGCTTGAATGTCGCGATTGAAGATCGGAGCCTGGTAGGCGGTCAGCGCGGCAAGAAAACCCACGGCCGCTCCCGTCCCGGCGTACAGCCGCCGACGTTGGGCTTCGTCGAGCGAGTCGGCCACGCCGTGACGCATCCAGTGGGCGACGATGGTCGCCGGGGCCATGAGCGTGGCCAGCAACACCCGCGGCGTTAGCCAAAGCGTGATCGCCAACACGCCCAACCCGACCGACCAGGTCAGGAGATTGTTCAGCGAGGGAAGCTGCGAACCCACCTCCGCGCGGGGCACAAGACTGATCACCACGCGGCCGGCGGAACCATAGGGCAGCATTGTGAGCACCCAAAACAGCCCGATCGTCAGCAACAACCGTGGAGCGAGAAGCACCCATCGGGCGGTGGTCGGAGCCTCGGGTTTGGGTGCCACTGCCGGCTCGTCAGTGTCGGGCTTCTGTGCCACTGGCGTCTCGCCAGTGCTGCCCGGCCGTCGGCGCGGCAAGGCGGTCATCGACCAGGCCCTCAAAATCCCTGGTTGCAATAGCGGGGCCAAGGTGAACCAGAGTCCCATCATGCCGACGACCATGGCCACGAAGACGACCGTTTCGAACATATTGGTGACGGACGCCCAGCCGGTGATGACCGTGCGCAGCCCCAGGCCATAGGCGACCATCCCCATCGCGGCGAGCGTCAGTGCCACGGCCAGCCAGAACATCACCCGGCGAACAAGGCCAAAACTCAGCGCGAAACCGGCGGTGGCCAGCAGATAGATCACCCACGCCCACAGGAACGGATGGACGCGGTTGTAGTGCAGTTCGGCCTGATGGTAGCCGGGTGGCGGATAGGCCGTGGCGGCCAGAATTCGCTCGCGATCGGTCTGGTCGTCCTCGATGGGAAGCTGCCGACGAAGTGGCTCGACCTGCTCGCCCAAGGCGCGCATGGCCGCCGCGAACCGCTCCGATGCGTCACGGACGCGTTGCGGACGATCCGCATCCGCGCGATCTCGATAGGCCTCGGCCAAATCGGCGAACGCGGCCCGGGCACGCCGCAACGGTTCTTGCGGATATCCGGCCAGCAACTCGTCGCTGCCGTATAGCACGGCTTGCAAGCTGAGCCACGGCTGGTGCTCGTCGTCCGGCTTACGATCGGCCCGTAGCGCCAGCGGATCCAGTGCCGGCGCCACGCGGAGCGAATGCCCGATGTTGTAAAGCGTCATGTGCAATTCGCCAGCGACGCGGTGCAGTTCGGCGGCGCGGGCAGCCATGCGGTTCATCGCCGCGCGTTGCTGGCGCGTGGAGTCTGGGTCGGAGAAAACGCGCTCTCGCTGGCGGTCGGCGGCCTGGGTCAAGCGGGCGGTCGCCTGTTCCAGTCGGGCCAAAAGTGGGCCAGCGGTGGCGGCGGTGAAGCTCGGGCGTATCGTGGCCGCCAGTTCGGCCAGCGCGCGCTGCACGTCCCGTCGGCTCGTTCGCACCTGCTCGGACGGCTCGACCACCTCGATCGGTGGCGATTGATCGCGGGCGTCGTCGCCGGCGCGTCGTCTTTCGGCGGTGGTCACCTCGCCCAGTAGCCGGGCGGCGGCCATCAGCTTGGCCGTCAGGGGGCGATTGCTCTGAAGTGTCTGGGGCGTGGTTGGATCGTAGGTGAGTAGACGGAACAAGGCCAAGGCGTTGTAAAGCTCCTCAACCCGCTCGTCCAGTTCCTCGCTTCTGGGTACGTTCGCATCGGGCGCCATCGCGTCGGGTCGTTCCCGGTTGCCACGTTCCGTCATGGCCATCAGATAGCGACCGAAACCGGGCGACTGGATCACCTTTTGCGGGTTGATGTGCTTGAGCCGATGTCCGCCGGGATCGCGCACCGGCACGTCGAGCACTTGCTCGCGCAGCCGGTCGCCCCGGGCCTCCAGCAGGGGGACGAACATCCACCGATCCGGCTCGACCAACCAGGCCAGCAGCAGCTCATCCGCGGAGAACTTGCGCGGTCTTCCGTCCGGAAATATCGGCGCGACCGCGGCGGCCGCGGCCTCGGTCTCGTCATCCTCGCCAGCTCCATTCTTGCGATCGCGGAGCACCGGCCGGGGGTCAATTTTCGGTTTCTCCCGCCCGGTGATCTCCCGGACAACCCTCCGCGCGAAACTATCCAGCGGCATCTGCCGGCCTCGATGGAACACGGGCAGGCGGCGCCAGGCGCTCAGGTCCAATTCCAGCGCTTCGGGGCGGAGCGGCGAGGGGGCTCGTTCCGGTCCGCCGAGCGCGCGCTGCGGCGGCACCGCGGTTGTCGTCGGCGGGACGCCGGGAGTTGTGGTGGTCGGAGGCTGAGCGATGGCGTTGGGGTGCGCGCAGATCGCAATCACAACACCGCCCAACGCGCCCAGCAGGAGGGCCGCCGGTCGGCTTCGGATGGTCGCGACTGGAAGAACGCCGATTCGTCGATTCATGTCTGGTCAACCTTCGAGCGGCGAGTGCGGAAGACGCCCCGCAAGTAGAATGTCATCACAATGCCGATACTCAGCACGAGTGCGCCGACGTATTTCAATCCTCGCCCGGGGTCGTGGTTGACCGACAGACGCGAGAGGTAAAGTTGATCGCGCATGCTGCTCCCTCCGACAAGCTGGTCGAATTCTGGCTGGCCGGGCACGAAGGGGCCGTCGTAGCCCGATTGATAAATGCGATAGGAGCGTCCGGTGTGCGGATCGGTGAGGCTGATCGGCGCGTTTAGGGTAACAATCACGTCGTCGGCCAGGACTTCGCCGGATGGCCCGTCCTTGTCCGATGAAGTATTCACCGGCGCGTCGTCAGCCGGTGCATCCTTCAGCGGTTGATCCTCCGCCGCGCGGAAGTCGACGGTGCTGTAATAGTGGGATACGGTCTCGGCACCGGGGTCCAATTTCCGGTGGAAGCGGTGCAGGTACACTTCGAAGCCCAGATCGATCACCCCGCGGGGCATGCTCACCGCCACGCTGCGGCCGTCTCCCTCGACCACTTGCCGCATCGAATCGGGCAATCCGGGGCGGGGGGGCATGCCATAAGGCAGCGCGCGGATCCAGAACGTCTCCCGGGCGCCGTCGACGATCACGCGGAGCCGCACGCGTGGCGGGGTGGTGCCGCGTTGCCAGTCGCCGCGCTGGAAGTCGATCGCCTCGATCCGCAGATCGCGCTGCTCGTGGATGGTCCCCTCGTCATGCCCGACCAGATGCCACGGTATCCAGCCCAAGTCGTAATAGCGTTCCCAATCGAACGGTCCGGGATGGAAGGGGATGTCGAGCACCGTCGGGTTGCCTTGCGTTTGAGATTCGGCCCCCGCATCCTCGACTGTGTCCGGCTCGCGCGGCAGGATCTCCACGTGTAGTGCGAGCTGATCCGAGAGCGCTTCGGAGGAGGCTTGTCCTTCGTAAACGATCAGTTGCGAATCGACTCCCCAGCGGTTGCCCACCCAGAATCCCAGCAGCAGCAAAAGGATGCCCGCGTGAGTGAGCAGAAAGCCAATGTGACGTCGTCGCCAGGGCCAACGGACCACGGCCGAGAGCAACACGTTCAGCGCTAGCAGGACGTTGAGAAGCTCGAACCACCAGGCCTCGTACACGAAAAACTGCACCACGCCGGACCTTGAGCCGTACCAGCTCTCGATGAAGGTGGCCGCCGCCAAGACGGCCGCGTACACGGCAATCAGCACCACCGCCAACTGCAACGAGGCCAACATGCGGATTGGCCAAGGAAATCGGGCAGCCGGATGGAGTCGGCCGCGGGAATGCCTGGCGTTTTTCTGGGAGGGCATGGGCTGGCGATCGAGGGGCCGGTGGGTGGGAATGCGTGGGTCGGCGCTTCGTGGATCGGCGGCACGGGCGGAAGCGGTCGCGCCGGCGGGGTGGCATTGGCCGAGCGGAATACTCCATTATACGCAAATCTCGCAGCAGCGGAAATCGGTCGCGGCCATCAACCAGGAGAAATGCAAAGTCGTTTTTGCGTGCGAAAGGGCCCCAATCAGTCATTCCCGCGCACGCGGGAATCCAGGGGCCAACGTCGACCTGGTGGTGCCGCGTGGCGTCGTCATTCCCGCGCACGCGGGAATCCAGGGGCCAACGTCGACCTGGTGGTGCCGCGTGGCGTCGTCATTCTCGCGCACGCGGGAATCCAGGCGTTTCCAGCGTTTCGCTGGATTCCCACTTTCGTGGGAATGACGGAGCAGCCGACTTTGCAATCGTCCTGGGCCATCAACGTGTGGAAAATGCCCCCACTACCGCCGGGAGCGGGCCGTTCTACTGGCTTCGGCCTTTCCCCGCTGAGCCAACCCTTTGCCGACAGGAGGATTGCAGAGTCGATTGCAGCTGGCGTTGCCGACGCCAGATTTGCATATCGCCGTTGAATCGGCTAGGATATCTCCAGTCGCCCACCGAGCCGGGTGCAACTCGGCTCCCGGAGCCCCGCATTCCAGCCCCCGATGCAATTCTTGGAGGTCGCCCCCGTGTCAAAAACGAAAACGCTTCGAATCGTGCTATTTGTGTCCATGGCGTACTGCGCTTTGGGAGTGGCCGGCGCCGTCGCGGCCGAGAACTCCGCTTCCGATTCCAAGCAGCCGCCGAACGTGCTGTTCATCTTCGCCGACGACATGACGTTCGATGGCATCCACGCCTTGGGCAACGGCGAAGTGCAAACACCCAATCTCGATCGGCTGGTCGCCCGTGGGACGACGTTCCGCTATGCGTACAACCAAGGTGCCTGGCATGGTGCGGTCTGCGTGGCTAGTCGGACGATGATCAACACCGGCCGCTTCCTCTGGCACGCCAAGGCGGCCGAAGGCCGGCTCGGACGCGAACTGGAAGAGGGACGCATCTGGTCGGCGATCATGGACCGGGCGGGATACGACACCTATTTTTCCGGCAAGTGGCACGTGAAGCTCGATGCCCGGAAGGCCTTCGACTTCGTCGGCAACGTGCGACCGGGGATGCCTAATCAAACCAAGGCGGGCTACAATCGCCCACTCGAAGGTCAGGACGATCCTTGGTCGCCCTACGACACGAAATTCGGCGGCTTCTGGAAGGGTGGCAAGCACTGGAGCGAGGTGCTCGGCGACGTGGGGTCCAGTTTCCTCGCCCAAGCGGGTCAGTGCGAGCGGCCCTTCTTCATGTATCTGGCGTTCAACGCTCCGCACGATCCGCGGCAGTCACCCAAGCGGTTTGTCGATCGCTACCCGTTGGACAAAGTGGCTGTTCCGGAGAACTTTCTGCCGCAATACCCCCACGCCAAGGCGGCTGGCTGTCCTTGGGGATTGCGCGACGAACGACTCGCCCCGATGCCGCGAACCCCGCACTCGGTGAAGGTGCATCGCCAGGAATATTACGCCATCATTACCCACATGGACGAGCAGATCGGCCGCCTTCTGGACGCCCTGGATAAGACCGGCAAGGCCGAGAATACCTATGTCTTCTTTACCGCCGATCATGGGCTGGCCGTCGGCCATCACGGGTTGATGGGGAAGCAGAACATGTACGACCACAGCTTGCGCGTGCCGCTGGTGGTCGTGGGGCCCGACGTGTCGAAGAATGAGCGTCTGGACGCGCCTGTCTACCTTCAGGACATCATGCCCACCAGCGTGGAACTCGCCGGGGCGGAGGTGCCCGACTATGTGCAGTTCCAAAGCCTGGCTCCGCTCTGGCGAGGCCAGCGCGACCAGTCGTACGAGGCCATTTACGGGGCCTATAAGGATCGGCAAAGAGCGGTCATCGACGATGGCTGGAAGCTGATCCTTTACCCCACCGTCTCCGTGGCCCGACTCTACCACGTGGCCGAAGATCCCCTGGAGATGAAGGATCTGGCCGATCAGCCGGAACAGCTTGAACGAATGCGACGGCTCTTCGGCAAGCTGCAAGAGTTGCAGAAAGAGACGGGCGATCAGCTCGACTTGGCCACGGCGTTTCCGAAACTGGTGACGGTAGACTGACTCGACAAGGCCGCATGCTGCTGGCGTTTCGCCAACACCTGGTTCCCACACGGCCTCGGCCATCCCTGGCGCGGTGTTGCCGGCTCCACGATGGGCTCATCCGTTCAGCCAAGCCGCGCGCGGCGGAAAATCGCCGTAGAAACGCTTGATGTAGTGCCGGTGCCAGCGCGACGGGCAGTGCGGCTCCCAGCCGAAGCGGGCCATGATCCGCCGATCGATACGCCCGTTACTCACGTCGCACAGCAGGGCGTCGGATCGCTTCAGTCGGGCAATTTCATCCAGTACGTCGAGTGCTCGGGTGAGCGTGCGCATCGACGTGTTGCGTTGCGAAACCACGTATCGCAGCACGAGGAAGTTTCCGTGTCCCCACGGCTGGTTGTAGAAAAGTCGCAGGTGGTCGCCCGGGCGTCGGGCGTGGAAGTGCCGACCGGTCAGCACGTCCAGAAAGGTTGCCACCTTGGGCCAGGGGCGAAGGACAACCTGCCGCAATTCGCCGCCGGCAACCTCGATCACGCCGAAGCGGCGACGGCGGAGCGTTTCCGCGCCGTGCTCAATGTCGGAAATGCTAGGCCAGAGGCTCATGGCAAGGCGGGCATGTGGGTGGGTAGGCTGGGTGGACTAGGGCGCGCCTAGAGCCCGGACCTCCTTGGGAGGGCCCGACGGCGGCCGGTCAATTGTAGCTTCTCCGCCCAGACACGGCGGGATGCGCCGGCGGTGTAAATCTGGGAAACTCGCCTTCCCCCGGCGGCCGGAGTTTTGTAAAAGTTTCAATCACTCGCGGCCGCAAGACGTGCGGATGGCGACGCGGGTATGATTCCGGCTCTTCCGGGGGCCCCACGGCGGGAGACGTACATTTCTCTCGCCGAAACACGGGGAAACGTGGCCCACGGGGCGGGCCGGAATCGCCACCGGGAGGTGAGTTGTAGCGGGGAGCTACTCGTTCCGGGCTATTCCGGAGGGCGATTGGCGCGCCGATTGCAATCTCACGCATCGAGTCGCGAAAAGGAATTCGCCCCCGTCTCAAGGAACGAAGCATGGACGCGTCGCTTGGCATGGCCCCCCTCTGGGGATTCTCCGCAATTCTAATCCTGGGCATTTTCAGCTCGATCGCCGCGCGGCGAAGCGAGGGCTCGCCTTGGCAAACCCTGGCCCAGGTGATGTTCTTCGCGCTGCTGGCCGTGGTTGGCTCGCTAGCCATTGGCGCGTCGATGCTGGGGCCCGGCTGCTGGGCCGCCGCGTCGATGACCTTGGCGGTGATGGTGCTGGCCGTCACGTACGACCCCCGCCGTTCCGCGCGAGGGGCGGCCTGGTAGGCTTCCGAAACACCGGTTCGCCTGATGGCTTGGCCGCGTTCAAGCACTGGAAACCGGTGGATTACGCTGCCGATCTGATTTTCCCGCATCGGGTGGGCAACCAGCCGAACCCTTGCCGTACGCCCGGAAAATCGCGCAAGGTCCTGCCGCCTATAGGCTTACGTTCATTGTCCGCACAATCGGCCTTCTGGCAATACCGCGAGCATCGGCAAAATCGGAAAAAAACTTCCCGTCGGCAGAACCGGTAGCCGAAACCTAGTATTGGGCAGCAACTTCCCAAAGGGCGTTGCTCGCACCGAAGGGGGGACTCTACGCCACGGGTTGTCGAATAGACCGGCCCTTTCGCGCGGATTCCGTCCTCCGAGTGCGTCACGCGCCCATTGTGCCGCTGCCGGAACAAGCAAGCGAGCTGAAGCACGAGGTCTTGCGAAGCGTCCGATCACCGAAAAATCCCCCGCCCGCAACGGGAGATGCTCGGCCCGATTTCGGGCTGAGTCGATTCGGTCGGATCCGAGCGTGACCGCAAGACGGTTCCTACAGGAGGGTGAACATGCGACGTTTCATGACCAGTGTGTTAGTTGCGGTGGCATTGACCGCGATCTCGTCGGTCGCCTTGGCCGACAACCAGGAGATGGCCAACCAAATCGCCGGCCAAATCCGACAGAGCGGCCAACTGAAGGATTACAAGATCGGTGTGAAGTACCAAGAGGGCACCACTTGGCTCACCGGCCGGGTCCGCAACCAAGAGCAGTTGACCAAGGCGCTGAGACTGGTGCTTCAGATGCCCAATGTCAAACGGGTGATCAATAACCTCGAAGTGGCCCCGGCCGCCCAAAGCCCCGCCACCACCGGCGTCGCCCGGCAGGCTCCAACGCGAACCACGGCTCGGTTGAACCAGCCGCTGGCCGCCGGCCCGGCGCGATCGATCGCCCCACGGCAGACCACGAAGATCGAGGTGAAGGGCTCGAGTCAAATCGGCGCGGCCCAGCGGCTACAGCGGACGATGCGGCAGCCCGTCCAGCGGCAACCTGTCGAGACGGCCGGCAAGCAGCAGCATCGGGGGGCTTCGAACAGCTTCAATCGGGCACATCCCGTGCCCACGAGCTTCACCGCCAGCCCGGCTCAGCCGACGGCCCATCAGTCGGCTCCGCGCCAGATGGCTCGACGACCGATGCCGACGCGTGCCGCCCACGGCCAACGTCCGGTGCAAGCCAACTATCAAGGCGATCCGGCTTACGCGGCCCACGGTGCCCCGCGTCCGATGTTCACGCCGAACGCCGCCGGTGGCGTTGCCCCGGTGCGTTACGATCAGGCCTACATGCCCAACCATGCTTGGCCCAGTTACGCGGCCTATCCGAACTACGCGGCAGTAACCTATCCGCGACAGTATTCGCCCACCGCATGGCCGTACATCGGCCCGTTCTACCCCTACCCGCAGGTTCCGCTGGGTTGGCGGAAGGTGACCTTGGAATGGGATGACGGTTGGTGGATGCTCGACTTCAAGGATCGTTGATCCCGAGGCGGACAGCCCGTCCGCCTACCGCCGGCGTCTCGGCGTCGGGCCCCAAGGACAACCAGCCACCGAGCGTCCTGTTCTCGCTCGCTTACCCCGCCCGACCTCGCGTCGGGCGGGGTTTTTGCATGGGTTAGTGAGGGCTTTTCGAGCGTGTCGGCCGCCTGGATTCCCGCGTTCGCGGGAATGACGTACCTCAGATGGCTTAACCGTTGCGCCGATGCTTCCAGGCAACGTTTCCGTGCGGGCGTACGGGTTGGCAAAGTGGGGCGATTTGGGCGGTGCCAGCGGGGTCTCAGGCCGAATATCCCGCACTTCCCGATTTATCCGCAAGTTCCGCCCACTTTCACACGATAAATACCAACATCCACGGCCGTCGGCCGCAACCCAACGACGCGAGAGGGGAACACGAATGACCAGACGAATCGTTCATCTACTGGCGGGAGTGCTGCTCCTGGCGGCCATGCCCTTGGCGACCGGCTGTGCCACAAACTATGGCCCGACGCTGGGATTGCTCAGCTATCCAATTCCGATGTCGCCCTTCTTCCAGGACGATCTAGAGGATCAGGCTTGGGAGCAGGAGCGGTACGAACGCGTGCCGATTCTCGGCCCGATCACCTCCGGCGGCCCTCCACGGGCACTGGATCCGCCTTCCGAGGACGAAATCATCCGCGCGCTGGAGGAGGCTCGGCCGGTTGAGGGCGGAATCCCTCTGCTGCACGAGGTGCAGCGGAACAACGTGCGGATTGTGGTCGAGCCAATCGCCGACTACGTCGATCCGGTGCGGGTTTACCCGCTCATCGGTCCGGCCCAGCTCCACCACGCCCACTACAAATGCATCATTTACTTCAGTGAAACCACGCGGACCGGATGGCCAATCCCCTACACCTTCACCGACGAAGACACGCAGGAAGTGATCTACATCGACCACAACCACCTGCACATGGTCGGCAACGTGGACGGCGGGCCGGGGAGCAACTACCAGTAGCAACCACGGTCACATCTCGGTGGGGCCCGTCGGAACGGGGGCCTCACGGCAAGAAGGTCAGCACGACCGACCAAGTCCGAAGGCGGCGACGGCACCGGGAGGGTACCGCGCAAAGTCGCCACCGGGCGGGGTCGGTCTTGCGGCTTGTCGGATAACCGCGTTCCGCCATAGAATGGGCAGAGTTGTTGGTCGGGCTGACAATGGTGGTTCTCCCGAGACGGCTCCGAGTCGCATCGACCGCCGACGGGTCTTGGGGCCGACCGACAATTTGGCGGTAAAACGGAACAACTAGTCGCGCAGCCCGCCCCACGGCGGGCTTTCCGCGTCGCTGCCGCCCGTACCGGGCGCGACGCGCGGGAGACCTTTGGGGGCAAGGATGAGCCAACACAAGTCCCGGGCGATACGGTGGGCCCTGTCCACCACACGCTCCGCGACCGCCGCGCGGTGGTTCGCGTACGGGTCCGGGCTAGAGTTTGCTCCTTGCTGTCCAAGACGGCCCTTCGGCTCCAGAATTCCGCGAGCGAGCTTCGTTGTTCTCGTCGCCGTGCTGGCTGGCCCCTGGTTCAGCGTCGCGCTGGCCAGCCCGGCGGACGATCAATACGCGGTCGCCGCCGGCCACTACGCACGTCAACGTTGGGATCTGGCCGCCGAGGAGTTTCAGCGATTTCTGGACGACCATCCCGAGGACAATCGGGCCGATGCCTCGGTCTTCTATCTGGCCGAGGCCCTGCTTCAGTCGGGCGAGACCGCGCGGGCTGAAGCCCGATTCCGACAGTACCTTCAGCGGCAACCCGAAGGTAAGTTCGCTCGGGCGGCGCTTTTCCGCGCTGGTGAAGCGGCCTATCTGACCGAGAACACCGACCGCGCGGAGACGGACCTCGCGCGCTTCCTTAAGCAATACCCTGGCGACAAGCTGAATGCTTACGTGCTGCCGTATCTGGGCGATTTGGCCATGGGCGCGGACCAACCCGAGGCGGCCGCAAGGTATTTCCGCCGCGCGCTGGGCGACTTCCCCAAAGAGCACCTGCGGGATGATTGCCGTTTCGGGCTGGCGCGAGCGCTGGAGAAACTCGGCCAAGCAAACAAGGCCGCCGAACTTTACTCCGAGGTGGCCGGCAACCAAGGTTCCGCGTTGTCCGACGACGCCCAATTCCACCTGGGCGTGCTCCTGTTCGCGCGAGGCCGCTTCGCCCAAGCGGAGGACACGTTTGGAGCATTCGAGCGCGACCATCTTGACAGCCGCTGGCGTCCCCGCGCGCGGCTGGGACGCGGCTGGGCGCTCATGAAGCTCGGCAAGCTTGATCAGGCGAGCGAATTGCTAGCGCGGATTACCGCCGACGAGCAAGTCGGTGCCGAGGCGCGTTACTGGATGGCCATGATCGACCGCGATCAACAGCGTTGGTCTCAAGCGGCCCAGCGGCTATTGGAGGCGGCCGAGGCCGCCCCGGCCGATCATCCGCTTCGCGCGGAAATGCATTTCTACGCGGCCGACTCGCTGCTCCGGGCGGGCGACATCAGGGCCGCCGCCGGGCAGTTCGAACAGGTGGTCGCCCTGGCGGAGAATCACTCCCAAGAGGCCGGCTGGCTCGACGACGCCGTCCGCGGCAAAATCCAAGTGGCCCTGGAAGCCGGCAACCACGAGGTCGTGGAACAGCAGGGCCGCCACTTCGAGCAGCGTTTTCCCGACAGTCCCCTGCTAGGCGATGTCCGCCAAATGCTCGCCCGAGCCCTGATCGAACAACGCAAGTATCAAGAAGCCGTCGATCTTCTCGTGCCCTTGGCCGACGCGCCAATCACCGATCAACGAGGCCTCGAACAGCGGTATCTGCTGGCCACCGCGCGGAAAGGGCTGGGGCAACTCGAGGAAGCCTTGGCCGACCTGCAACCGATCCTAAAAGCGACGGCCGACGATCCCGGCGCGGCCACCACCGTCGCGGAGGGAACCTCTGGTGAATCAGCGCAAAAGCATGGTAGCGCGGCTCCGAACGCGGCCGAGTTGCGCACCGATGCTCATCTGCTAGCAGGCATGACCCTGCTGGCGATGGAACGCTATGCCGACGCTGTCACCTTGCTGGAAGACTATCTGGCCACGGCGACCGCCCAGGCCGACCCTGCCGACGGAGTGGACCCGAGCGGGATCGTCCGCGCCCGCGGAGCGCTGGCCATTTGTTTGGCCCGGACCGGTCAACTCAATCGGGCGAAGGACCTCTTCGTCACGCTCCGCGAAAGCGAATCCCCGCGGCGACTGCTTGTTCCCGTGGTCGAACAATTGGCCGAAGCCGCTTACGCGGCCGGCGATCACGGGTGGTCCACCGAATTGTTCGACTGGCTGCGCCGCCAGGCGAACAATGACCCGGTGCGGCAGAAAGGCATCTCCGGGCTGGCGTGGAGTCAGATGAAGGCGGGCAAACTCGAAGAAGCCGCGCGGACGTTCGGTCAACTGCTCGACGCCAATCCGTCGGCAACCTTGGCTGCCGAGGCCGCCCTGGCGAGGGGGCGCATCTTCCAGCAGCTCGATAAACTCGACGCCGCGGTGGGGATGTACGATCTGGTCATCCAGCAGTACCCCAAGAGTGACCAATACGCCGAAGCCCTGCTGGCCGCCGCCCGGCTGCGACATCAACTCCAGCAGGATCGCGAAGCCGCCGGGTTGTACACCCTGTTGAGCGAATGCTTTCCGAACCTGCCCGAGATGGACACCGTGCTCTATGAGTGGTCGTGGGTTCGCTGGGATTTGGGCGAGTCGACCGCCGCCGATGAACTGCTTGAGAAGCTTCGCCGCGAGCACCCCAACAGCAATTATTGGGCCGACGCCACCTACCGGCTGGCCAGCCGCGCCTTCGCCACCGAGCACTACGACAAGGCGGAGAAACTGGCCGCGGAAGTCGTTCGGGCGTGGAAGAATCCCACGGCCGTGCGACCGAATCCCATCCGCTCGGGCTCCGGCGGGGCCAGTGCCGGTGACGCCAATCCCGGTGCCGCGCCGCTCGACGAGCCCGAAGCTCCATCGGTCGGCGATGAACTGGCCGAGCACGCCTCCTATCTGATGGCCCGCGTCGCCGCGACCCGAGCGGCCGACAACGGCAACTGGGATTTGGTACGACAACGCTTCCAGCGATTTCTGGACGACTTCCCCGAGTCGCCCATGCGGCTGATCGCCGAGTTCTGGGTGGCCGAGACCTTGTATCGGCAACAACGCTACGAACCGGCGGCCGAGAGGTTTTCCCGCTTGGCCCGACAGATCGAGGGACGCGATGAAGCATGGCTGGCCATGATCCCCCTCCGGCACGCCCAACTGCTGGCGCACCAGCGCCGATGGCGTGAAGCCCGCGATGTGGCCGCTGGCATCTCGAAACGCTTCCCCAACTTCCAGCAGCAATACGAGGCCGAGTACGTGATCGGTCGGGCACTGGCTGCCATGGCGGAATTGGAGGACGCGCGCGAAGCCTACCGGCGCGTGCTGGAATCACCCACCGGCGGTCAAACTGAAACGGCCGCCATGGCCCGCTGGATGATCGGCGAGACCTACTTTCACCAGAAGAAATACGACGCCGCGATGCGCGAGTTCCTCCGCCTGGAAATCTTGCACGATTTCCCCAAATGGCAGGCCGCCGCCCTGCTACAAGCGGGCAAATGCCGCGAGCTGCTTGGCGAGCCGGACCGAGCCGCGGAACTATATCGCGAAGTCTTGACCAAGTACAAACAAACCGAATTCGCTCAACGCGCCGATCAGCGATTGCGGCAATTGCAGTCCAAACAAGGCAACACCGCCGGACGCCGACGCGCAATCGTGCAATAGTCGCGAAACCGACAGCAGGCCATGGGAGTCCAATCATGAAAACCTCATCCGTTTACTCACTCATCGCCGCCGTCCTGGTTGGCCTACTTGTCGCGGCCGCTCCGCTGGCGGCTCAGGAGGCGACGATTTCGGAGCCCGCCGTCGCGGTCACGCCCGAGACGGAAGACGGGCGGGCCGCCAACGGCGACGACCCGGCCGCGGAGGCCGATGAATCCGTCGCGCCCGTGTCGGACGAGGCACCGATTCCGACCGACAGTCTGTGGGGTATCATCACGCAGGGTGGGTATCTCATGCTGCCGATTGCGATCTGCTCGCTGATCCTGGTGGCCTTCGTGCTGGAACGGGCGATTAGCCTCCGCCGCGGACGCGTCATCCCCAAGCCGTTCGTCAAGCGGTTCCTCGAACAACTGCGCAGTGGCGAGTTGAAGCGCGAGCGGGCCCTCGAGTTGTGTGAGGAAAACGGCAGTCCCGTGGCCGAGGTCTTCGCCGGCGCCGTGCGCAAGTGGGGGCGGCCGGCCGTCGAAGTGGAGCAGGCCATTATTGACGCGGGTGAACGCGTGACCAACGGCCTGCGACGCTATCTCCGCGTGCTCAACGGCGTGGCCACGGTGGCCCCGCTGATGGGTTTGCTTGGCACCGTGGTCGGCATGATCCGCGCGTTCAACGATATCGCCACGGCTTCCGCTCTGGGGCGTCCCGAGCGGCTGGCCGAGGGGATCAGCGAGGCCTTGCTCACCACGGCGTTCGGTCTGAGTGTGGCGATCCCGGCCTTGATCTTCTACCTGTTTTTCGTCAGCCGCGTGGATCGGCTGATCATTGAGATCGACGGCCTGGGGCAACAGGTGGCCAACCAGATTGCCGCCGAGCAGTTGGACGGCAAGCCCAGTGGCTCGCGTCGCAAGAACCGCGAGGCGGCCGCCTAACTTCAGCATGAAAACCCGAGTCTCGAGCCCGGAGCCCCACTCCCATGCCACTAAAAACCCATCTTGACGAACAGCCCACGCTGAACCTGACGCCGATGATCGACATCGTCTTCTTGTTGATCATCTTCTTCATGGTGGGCACCAAGTTCACCGAATTGGAGCGGAAGATCGGTCTGCGCGTGCCCGAGGTGACCGACAGCGGCGCGCTGACCGCCGCCCCGGAGCGGAAGGTGATCAGCGTCTATCGCGATGGGCGGATCGAACTAGATCAAGAGCCAGTCACCCTCGGCGAGTTGACCTCCCGGCTGACCGATGTGTCGCGACAATATGCCGACCTCGGCGTGCTGGTCCGTGGCGACGGTCGAGGTCCTTACGCCAACGTGGCCAACGTGCTCAATGCCTGCAAGCAGGCTGGCGTGCGCGATCTGAACCTCTCGGTTCAGATCAAGCCTCAAGAGGAATGATGAGGCGAGGTATCCAGGCAAGCCGCGAGGGTTAGCTGTTCGGCCTGCCGGGCGAAGTTCAGATGGACTGGTCCTCCGAACGGCCATCACTTGCAGCCAACTACAAACGAAACACAAGCGTCCATGTCCGCCTTCCGACTCGATCGAATCGTCGAACTCCTAACCAGCACCGAGCTGATCATCGGTCTGCTGTGGGCCGGGCTGGCCGTGTTCACGATCACCCTGATCGTGCTGATGCTCACCCGCTGGGGGCAGTCACGGGCGTTGTTCAAGTGTTTGGTCCTTTCGCTGCTGGCCCATCTCCTGTTGGCCGGCTATGCCACCACGGTCCGCATCGTGGCCAACGCCGCGCCGGAGCAAGAGCCGGGGTTGGCCGTGGGATTCGTCGAGGTGGGCGATTCCCCGGAGCCGGAGCCCGTGGCCGCCGAGGCCCAGCCGTGGGAGCAGTTCTCCCGCGAGATGGTCGCCCCGCCGACCACCGACGCCCAGCCGCTTCCCGAGGAGGTCGCCCAGCCGCAGGAGCCGGAACGTCAACCCCGGGCGGAGCGACCCAATCTGCCCGGCGAGCCCTCGCTCGATAGCTTGGCGATGGCCGACGCCGATCGCCCCGAGCCCGCGCCCATGGAGGTGGACGACGATACGCGCGTGGTTACCGCCGGCAAGGGGCCGGAGCGAATCGAAGCGCCCCGCGCCCGCCGACGCGAAGCGCCTCGCGTCGACGTACCCGGCGGAGTGGAGCCGGAACGTCAAACGCCCAACATTCCGGGCCCGCCCCGACAAGAGCGTCGGACGGAGCCCGGCGTGCCCGCGCCGCTCCTGGACGACACAGCACCGCTTCCCCGCATGCGGGCCGACAGCACCACGCCCGATCCGGCCGACGCCCTGGCCGCGCTGAGAGATCAAGCCACGCCCGCGCCCCGGCTACTCGGCGGCGGGGCCGACTCCGCGTATCTACCCGAGTCGACCGTCACGGCCGGTGGGCCGGCGGCGGCCGCGGATCGTCCCGATCCCACCGATCAGGCGGCGGTGGCAACCGGCGACGGCACCCAGACCGGCGATCAGCCGACCGAGTTGGCACGCGTCGAGCGTGGTACGCCACCGGAGCAGGTGCCCGACCTGTACCGCCTGCGCGTCGCTCCCGACCGTGCCGAGAAGGCCCAGCGCCATGGCGGAACGCCCGCCACCGAATCGGCCGTGCGGGCCGCGCTGAAGTGGTTGGCCGCCAATCAGGCCGCCGATGGTCGCTGGCGGGCTGCCCGCTTCGGCGCCGGCAGTGAACAGAACGTCCTCGGACGCAACCGCTACAACGCCGGAAGCCGGGCCGACACGGGTATCACCGGCCTGACGCTGCTGGCCATGCTCGGCTCCGGACACACCCATCGCGATGGTGAACACAGCGAATCGGTGCGCCGCGGCCTGGAATTCCTCCTCCGCAGCCAACGCGCCGATGGTAATCTGGACGGACCGGCCACCACCTACGCCCAAATGTATTGCCACGCCATGGCAACCTTCGCACTCAGCGAAGCCTACGGCATGACCGCCGACGAGCGGCTGCGCAAGCCGGTCGCCCGAGCCATCCAATACACAATCGACAGCCAGAACCCGAGTTCCGGCGGCTGGCGTTACGTGCCCGGCGACCCCGGCGACACCAGCCAACTCGGCTGGCAACTGATGGCCCTGAAGAGCGCGCAGCTCTCGGGTATCGAGACCCCGCAGGACACCCGCGACGGGATGATCCGTTTCCTGCGTAGCGTCAGTGGCGGTCAACACGGCGGGTTGTCCCGCTATCGACCCGGGGAGCGCATCTCCCGGCCGATGACCGCCGAGGCCCTCGCCTCCTGGCAATTCCTGGGAATGCCTCGGGCACACCCGGCGAGCGACGAGGCCGGCGATTACATCCTCCAGGAGCTGCCCGGCCAAGCCGAGGCGAACTTCTATTATTGGTATTACGCCACCCTCGCCACCTACCAACTGGGGGGGCGGCACTGGGAGAAATGGAACGAGGCCATGCAACGGACCCTGCTGAAATTGCAGCGGACCAGCGGCCCCGAGGCCGGTTCCTGGGACCCCGACACGGTCTGGGGAGGGTACGGCGGACGCGTGTACACGACCGCGCTGGGGGCCCTCTGCCTCGAGGTCTACTACCGGTTTCTGCCCCTCTACGTGGAAGCGGCCGCCGAGGCCCGCAGGGACCGCCGTTGATTCTTCCCCATCGCCCGATTAGGCTAGAGTGGACTGGCATACGCATCGTTGCCCGAGCAGAGGCGGACGGGCCGTCAGCCTCCGGTCATTCGCCGAAGCCGGGGTATTTGGAAGGCCCCCCTGCCCTCACGCCTGTCCGAGGCCCAGATCGCCACTCTCCCGCCGGTTTGACAGGGTGTCGGGTGACGGTACAATTGATGATGTGAGCGGCCTGCGTTCCCGGGCCGACAGTTTGCTTCACCCGCCGCCAGCGAGCCGCTTGCCCACCCCACCCCACGAGGGAAACACTCATGGCACTGTTGTTAGCCTACTTCGGCATGCCCGGCCCACTGGAGATCTTCGTGATTGCGCTGATCGTGTTGCTGCTGTTTGGCAACCGGTTGCCCGGCGTGATGCGGTCGCTGGGCTCCGGAATTGTCGAGTTCAAAAAGGGAATCAAGGGCATCGAGGACGACGTGGAAAACGCCAGCCATGACAACGGAAACGGCCAAGGAGAGGAGCGGCAGGGCGAGTCGCCCAAGGCCCCATAGGAGACCGTGTCGGAATCGATTCATCCAGCAAGACGCTGGCAAATCGCTTACGCCACCAATAATGCCCATCCCACCTAGCCATCCGCCTTCCGTGTGCCGTTTTCACGGGTGATCCCTCCGCCGCGTGACACATTCACCCCGGGGCATTGCCCCATCGCCGAAGAAAGGGTAATCTAATGCAACCGTTGTTCGCGTTTTTCTCGCCGGGTCCGATGGAGTTGCTCGTCATCGGTGCGATCGCCGTGCTGCTGTTCGGCAAGCGGTTGCCCGAGGTGGGTCGCTCGCTGGGCAAGGGAATCGTCGAATTCAAGAAGGGGATCAACGGCGTCGAGGACGACATCGAGCGATCATCGACGGCCCAACGCAACGAGGCCATCGAGTCGACCGCCGAGGAGCCCCGGGCCGCCACCGCCCCGAAGTTCGAGCCCCCGACCGGCGAGCCGAAGACCGAACCGGTCTGAGGTCCCTTGCGCGGCGGCGCGAGAGATTTCGCGCGACGCGATTGAAGCCCGCGCGAAGTGACCGAGGCGTTCACTTAGCGCCGAAGGTTTGCGGTCACCGGGCGGCTAGCTCAGTTGGTTAGAGCGCCATCCTCACACGGTGGAAGTCACTGGTTCGAGTCCAGTGCCGCCCACATGGGGGGTAAGCAGCAATGGGCCATCGTTTGCCGCGTTTGGCCTATGTTGCTTGCCCCCTTCGCTTTGCGTCGATTTCTCGTCACTGTGGCACGATGCGGCTTCCACGGGCTGCACCCGATTTTGCCCCGGGAGTGCACCCGATTTTGCGCCCAATTTCGGGCCCTGCCCGGCCGCCTTCTCAAAGTCCGAATCGGTCACTTTCAGGTAGTGCCGCTGGGCTACCTTGGGCGTGTTGCCCATCCATGCGGTGACAACGTGGATGGGATGCTCGGCCGCAAGCTCCGTCTCCCGGCTTAGCCGTAGGTTCTGGAAGATTCGCGGCCACGGCTCCACGCCCGCCCGCTTCAGCAGCCGTAGAAACTGGGTCCGCAGGTTGGCATTTTGCCAGCCGTTCGG
>Ga0180436_10000573_pt1 | contig 37723 bp, 27 predicted proteins | sample SS_ome_2_FD_132434 | JGI IMG/M metagenome (GOLD analysis project Ga0180436, IMG submission 132434) | Hypersaline lake sediment archaeal communities from the Salton Sea, California, USA - SS_3_S_2 metaG | ecosystem: Environmental > Aquatic > Non-marine Saline and Alkaline > Hypersaline >... | reverse complement strand
TCAGATTCAGTTTGCGCGGCGCAAATGCCTCTGCCTGTACTACTACTTCCTGCATCCCGAACTGGGCCTGATCCATGTGCGTCTGCAAAGCTGGTTCCCGTTTGTCATCCAGATCGCCGTCAACCCCTGGCCGGCAAAACACGGTGCCGTGTACCCACTTGTCGCCGAAGGCATGAACCTCAGGATCCTGCAGGTGTGAACGCGCGATGAGCCGCTTCGTTCCTCATCCGGCCGTCACCTCGAACCGGTAAGTTCCGGATCCAATGGCGAAAGTGACCCCGTTTTCCGACATCTTGCCCGCGGTAATGCCGGATGTCCCCGACACGAAGGCGCCGGCCGCCCACACGTCGTTACCGGATTCCATAATCAAGGCATCCTTCAAACCCGGGGTCGGAACCTCAACCGAGGCGGTCGCATTCGGAGGTATTCCGACTTCCAGGACCAGCCCGCCATCTGTTCGCCTCCAGGACGAAGTAACCATGCCGCGCACCGTCCTGACGGATGCACGGGCCCTGTCGAGACCATCCGGCACCAGCGGGCTGATCGTAATCTCCTTGAAGCCGGGCGTGAAGGGCTTCGGACCGTAGTAGTCCGGGCCCTTGATTCCCGCCAGATCGTTGTAAAGGAATTCATCGATAGTCGCCCACATGATCATGCTTTCGGAATTACCGCACTTGGCAAGGAGACTCCAGCTTTCCCATATCGTCGTCGCCCCCTGGCTGACCATGTAGCCCCAGCTTGGGTAGGTGGTCTGGGTAACGATCTTCCACATTATGTCGCCGCACCCCAGTTCGGCGAGTTTGTCGATAAGACACGTCGTGCCCGTGTTGCCGGTATGGTGATGGTTTGCGTACTGCTCGGTTATGCTCTCAACCAGGCACTCGATCACCCCCGCACGGTCCTTGGCGGGCACGATGTCCAGCGCAAGCGGGAAAACCTGGGACGTCTGGGACCCGCCGGCGTATATGTGCTTGACGGTGTCCAGCCACCGGGCGTTGAACGCCTCTTTAACGTCATCGGCAAGCTTCGCGTACTTTCGGACGTCGCCCGGCTTGCCTAGCACCTTTGCCGCCTGCGCCGTGACCGCGGCGGAACGGTACAGATATCCGGTCCAGACCAGCTCCCGCGGGGTTTCAGACGAGATGAACTCTTCCTTGCCGGGCTCATCCCCGGGCAACATATGGTCGCCCAAGTCGCCCTTTGAAATGATGAATCCTTCGGCGATGGAGGCCAGGTAATCCGTGCATCGTTTCATCCCGTCGTAGTGCTCCACCAGCATGCGCTCGTCATCGTAGTATCCGTATAGATACCAGACCAGCGGCGCGTAGTTGCCGCCCCACGCGGGATCGGATTTGGGTCCGTGGTAGGCCGGACAGATCATGGGCACACACCCGTCCTCGCCCTGGCTGTCGGCGATGTCGCGCAGCCACTTTGTCCAGAAGTTCGGCATGTGCTTACGCGGATACAGGCTTCCGGTGATCGTGGCCGGGTCGGTCCAGGCCCAGTGCTCCCGGTACAGGCAATCCAGCGGCATACCGAACAGGCCGTTCCTGAGCGTCCACACGACATTGCGGTGAATCCGGTTCGCTGTACCAGCCGTTGCCGAGCCAGATGCCGACCGCATTGGAGCCCTGCTTCAAAAGACCGCTCACGTCGTGAACGACATAGTAGACGGACTTGGGGTACTCGCTGGCGGCGGGGTCGAGCACACGATCGCCCACCTTGCCGCCGTTGAGACAGACCTCCGTCCAACCGATGCCGGAAACGTACAGCCGCGCGCACCTGACCGACGCGGGAAGCTCGAAGGGCTTGCGCAGCATCGGCGCCGGAACGCCCGCGGCCGCGCCGATCCACTTGCCCTGCCAATCAGCCGCCTCGAGGAGACCCATCTCGAACGCGGCCGGTTCACTCCAGTCGGACTCCTCGCCCGCCTGGTCCCACACCCGCACCTTCCAGTGGCAACGCTGCGCGCTGGACAGCTCGGCCCCACCGTACTCGACGTTCACCGAGCGGCCGCAGTCCACCTTCCCGCTGTCCCACAGGTCGCCCTCATCTTCCGCCAGTCTCTCCTCGCTGCTCGCAACCAGGACCCGGTATGCCGTCTGCATGGCGCCCCGCTCAGCGGCGGCCAACAACCACCCGAAACGCGGCGCCCGGCAGTCGATTCCGACCGGATTCACCGCATATTCACATCTCAATTCGATAGGCTGCAAGGTTCCTCTCCTTTCCTGCCGCGACGCAGAATGCCGACCTCGACGTGCCTCGGCACCCCCTCGCCCGGCATCCTCCAATAAGCCCTTCATCCAACGCAAGCTACACATCTTCGCGACGAAGTTTATGAATAAATCAGGCTAGACCGACCGGCACAAGCGTCGATTGTTTTGGTCGAATGCTTTGTCGGCTTCTCCGTTGCCGGACCGCACGGTGCAATCTCTTTCGCCGCGAGCGGCAAGCTGTGTTTAATTCGCGTTCTTCCGATCATCGGAATCCCCCTGGCCGGCCGAGTAAGAAACAGCGATTCTTGTTACGCAAGAAAAGTTGTTTATCCACTTTGCCGTTCCACTGCTTGAATAGCGGATTTGTTTTGAGGTAGTATCAGGCCGGTCCGGCGGAAGTGGGGAGTGTGAGAACGGTCGAACAGCCAGGGAGGCAGGAAATGGACAGAGTGTATCTCAGGCCTGCAGTTCTTGCGAGCGCGGCGATAGTGCTGGCCGCGGGAAATTTGAGTCTGGCTGCAGTCGAACGGACGCCGTTCAAGGAGAAGTACCCCGAGGCCGAGGAGGTGTTCGCCCTGGTGGGCGAGGAGGGAGGGCAGTTCCGAACCGGATTTCCGCTACTGAGGAAGCTGCTGGAACTCAAAGATCCGTGGAAGCTGGAGCCGGCCGAGTTGAAGGAGGCGGTCTTTCCCCAGTACTTCGATCCCGGCCACAGCTTTCCCCTTGGCGATAAGGTGCCCACGGAGTCAATGGAGCTGATATGCGGCACCGAGGAGAGCCCGGTTCTCTTCGTTGACCGGCGCTACACGCACGACTGGCGACACGTCACCACGGACGAGTGGAAGGAGAAAAAGCGGGTGGACTGGCCGGGTCTGAAGGTCTGGGATCACTGGGCGTATGTCACGGACTTCTGGGTCTATAATCCTGCCAGGCCCCTGATCAGGCTGCATATCGGCGTGGCCCCCGTGGGCTGGTCGCACATGATGCAGCCCATCATGTTGCCCAAGCTGCCGGAGTCCTTGCGCAAGGAGATACCGGAGAAGCTCGACAAGATCGTTGAGGCCCTGCGGCCCTACGGCGCGAAGAACCTTGATCTGAAGCATCCCCGCATCCGCCGTTACTTGCTGCCCGGCGGAACCCTGATGACCTACCACGACAAGAGCCTCGATTTTGCCGACCGTCTGGTCATGATGAAGATCGATTTCCAGCCTGCCGAACCGATCAAGGACCGCACGGCACTGCCTGCGTTTCCGGGCGCGGAAGGTCACGGCGCCTACACGCCCGGCGGCCGGGGCGGCAAGGTCTACATCGTGACCACGCTCGAGGACTACCTCCCCGAGGATCGGCCCGGCATGGAGAAGGGCTTGCGGGGGTCTCCCGGCTTCCCGCCAATCCCGAAAGAGGACCCCATCCCGGGTAGCCTGCGCGAGGCGGTCGAGGCCGAAGGGCCCCGCATCGTGATGTTCGGCGTCTCGGGAACGATCGCGCTGAAGGCACCGCTGAAGATCGAGAATCCGTACCTGACGCTTGTGGGCCACACGGCGCCCGGAGAGGGCGTGCAGATACGGAACTGGTGGATTTCGACCCATCGGAGCACGGCCCATGACCTGGTCCTGCGCTACCTGCGTGTCCGGGTGGGCGAGATCAAAGGGCCCGGCGACTTGCGACGCGTACGGGCCGAGCAAACCCAGGCCCTGGACTTCACGGGAATCAACATCATCGTCGACCACTGCGAGTTCGCTTACGGGAATGACCAGATCGTCAATGTCCGGGCACACGCGCCCGAGGGAACCCTGTATGGCGTCACCCGGGCTCTATCGTCGTTCCAGTGGAATTACGTGTACGGCGGTCAGAAGGCCTCGACACACGACAAGGGGGAACACTCGATGGGCTACATCCTCAACGGCGAAGGGTTTCTCTCGTTCCACCACAACCTGACCGCACATGTCGACCGGCGCAACCCCAGGGGCGGGGGCCTGGACTTCGACTGGCGTAACAATACCCTGTACCACTACCGCAACTCCGGCACGGGCGGCAAGTTCCTGAACTATGTCGGCAATACCATCAAGCGCGGCGGGCAGGACTTCCACTGGCACACGGGCGATCAAGCCTACGTCTACGCTCACGACAACATCGGCGGCGGGGGGCTGGTGGTCAAGGCGCCGGCGGAGGTGATCAAGGACCGTCCGTGGAATTTCGAACCCGTGAAGACCGACCGGGCGGCAGAAGCCTACGACAAGGTACTCAAGCAAGGCGGGGCCGACCTGCCGGTACGGGACGTGATCACCACGTGGATCTCCGAGAGCGTGCGCAACAACACCGGTGACTACTGCGGGACCCCTGCCGACTGGCCGCACGGCGGCTACGCCACCTACCCGGCGGCCGAGCCGGATCCGGACGCCGACCTCGACGGCATGCCCGACTGGTGGGAGAAGAAGTACGGCCTCGATCCGAACAATGCGGCCGACAACGCGGGCGACAAGGACAAGGACGGCTACACGAACATCGAGGAATACATCAACGACACCGACCCGACCGAGTACATCGACTACCACAAACCCGAAAGTAATTTGTCGTCGCTTACCCGTGAGGATACAATACACAGGAGGAAGGACTGACATAGGGGCAGGCAACAGGAGCTGGGACAACATCTCGATGGCACGTTCGTCCAACGGTGTCCATTGGCAGGAAATCGGACCGGTCCTCACTAAGGAGGAGGGGGTGGATTGGATGGGCACCGGCTCCACCTGGAAATCCCCGAACTACGAAAAAGACGGCAAGTTCTTTCTCAACTTCTCGTACTGGATCGGTCCGCGGCAGACCATCTTCTTTGCCGAGTCAAAGGACCTGGTCAACTGGACGTCTCTGGGAAGAGAATACGAGTTCGTGCAGGATGAGCGCTGGTACGAGGCGAAAGGCCGATGGGACTGCATCTGGACGATTCCGCGTACGGGCGGAGGGCTTTACGGATACTGGTCGGCGACACCCAGGGAGGGAACCGGCGGAGCATTCGGCTTTGGCCAAAGCGCCGACGGCGTCACGTGGGATGCTCTGCCGCCGCCGACGGCACACGGCATCGGTGCCGGGGAAGTAGGAGCGATCGAAGAGATCAGCGGCAGGTACTACATGATGTTCTGCGCTTTCGTGAGCAAGACCCAGAGCCCGATGGTGACTCTGGTCGCCGATGCGCCTGACGGCCCCTTCAGCAAGGCCGCCAAGAACTACCGGCTGCTATCCGGGCATACGCACTTCTCCCGGTTCTTCCCTTCTCCCGACGGCATGCTGGTGTGTCATCACGTCATCGCCCGGAATGGAGGGGTCACCTACTCGCTGCTCGACGGACGGGTATCCTTCGCGCCGCTCAAGCAGGCCGTTGTGGACGGGAAAGGCACGCTGCGTCTCGGCTGGTGGAAGGGGAACGAGAAGATGAAACACCGGGCCGTTGCCGTGGGTCTTCCGCCTGATCAGGCGCCCGGAGGAGCGCCTGTCATGCTGCAAACCGTTTTCGACACAGCCTCCGGCCTGATTCTCGAAGGGCGGCTGGCTTTGCCGAAAACCGCACGCGCTCCTCGACACGGTCTCTACATCGAGCATGCCCACGGCGAGGGAAGCGCCGTCTTGCTCGACTCCAAGGGCATGGCCGAAGTGGGGCTGATGAAATGGGACGGTTCGGGTTTCAGGGCCGAGAAGGAAGTCAACCGTGAAAGAAACTTTGCCTCGCCTGCGACGTTCCGGCTGCTGCTCAAGGGTTCTCTCATGGAGTTCTACCTTGATGACATCCTGATCGAGTGTTACATTACAGCCTCGTCAAAGACGCTACGGGTAAGATCGGCCTGATAGGCGGCGACGATACCAGGCCGTTCAAAGACCTGAGAGCCTGGAGCTGGATGCCCGAGTTGACATGACGGCCCGCCCCGGCAGACGGGGTGGCGGAATAATTGGCGGGGCCGGTGTTATCTGAGGAGAGGGCTTTCGTACGGTCGCCTGCGCACTACATTTGTGGAGCTGCCGTAAATCGGGAAATGTAAATTTCATGGAGAAAGGAACCCGAAAACATGAATCAAACCACCGACACCACATCCACAATCAACCGCGGCAACACCGCGAACACGTCATTTCTCCGCTCGGCGCCGGCGCTGTTTACGGTGCTGTGCCTGGCGGCGGCACTGACGAACGCCGAAGAGATGTACCTGGTTCGCGACGGCAGGAAAATCGAGGAGAACATGGTCCAGACCGACATCGACCCGGCCAGGAACCCATTCTGGACGGGTTGGTCGGAGCGGAAAGGCGAAACGGTCGACGGGATCTTTGTGATCGATAAGGGGGCCAAGAATCTCGTCAACTTCGTGCCGGTAAAATCGGCTCTGGGCGATTGCGAATTCACTATGGTCTTTCGGACAAAACATGGCGATTATGGAAACCGAGGCGGCGGTCGCGGGCCGTTCATCTTCCTTAAGGACCGTGCCCGTATCGGGGGCTGGGCCAAGGGTTCGGAATTCATCGTCTGGGACGAGAGAATGTCGTTGGCGCTCAAGCCGTTCAAAGGTCCCGCGACCGTCGACATCAACGACGGCAAGCTACACACCATGTCGGTCAAGCGGGTTGGTGATGTACTTACATTTACCGTCGACGGCAAGAAGATCAACGAGCAGAAGATCGATCCCGATGTAAATCTGATCTTCCAGGCGGTTCCACAGGAAAGCCGGCCGGACTTCGCGATGATGAAGATGACGGCTGAGAAGTTCAGTGATAAGCTGGAGACTCAATTCAAGTCCGCCGCTCCGATCATGACGCTCTTCAAAGGCACCGGTGTCGCGCTCGAGACCGTTTCAGGCGGTGGCGCAACGAAGGTCAAAGGACGCAAATACAAGCCCGGAAAGGCGACTGTCTATCGAATTCCTGCCATTGCTGTGACGAATAAGGGTACGCTCCTGGCGTTTGCCGAAGCCCGAGCAAGTGGTTACGACTGGGGTTACATCCGAATGGTTGTCAAGCGCAGCGAAGACGGCGGAAAGACCTGGAGCCAGGAAGTCGATCTCTATGGAGACAAGTATTTCGATAACGGGCTCAACAATACTTGCCCTGTGATCGATCGCGAGACCGGACGCATTTATCACTTTAGCACATGGCGCCGCTACGCAAGCCACACCAGGGACACTCACGACCGACGTGTTATGGTCCAACACAGCGACGACGATGGAAAAACCTGGACGGAACCGAAAAGTATCAGGGAACAGATAAAGGGATATATAGGTGTGGCTCCCGGGCCGCATGGGTTCCAGATGACGCAAGGTAAATACAAAGGTAGGCTTGTATTTCTCGGCGGGGGGCCTCCCGGGGGGAACAATGCTTCTTACTATAGCGATGACCACGGCAAGACGTGGAAAGTCGGTGGCATTGGCCCCGTAAGAAGCGGCGAAATCACAGGAGTTGAATTGCTCGGCGGCGATATCTTCTGCACCGCTCGGTCTCACCCACAGCGTTGGTCGTTCGTTTTGACAGACGGAGGTACCGGAGCGGTCAGGAAGGGCTCGGCTCGGTATATCCCGGAACTTCCCGACCCCAGTTGTCATGGATCGCTTTTGCGATACTCTTGGCCAAAAGACGGCAAGCCGGGGATCATTCTCCATGCCAATCCCGGCACGACACGTGGCCGTTGTTACGGAACGATCCGTGGAAGTTACGATGAGGGTAAGACCTGGCCGTACGAGCAGGTCGTCTACGAAGGCGGCTACGGCTATAGCGACATCACAAAAATGCCCGACGGCCGAGTTGCGTGCATTTTTGAGCTGAACAAGCGTGACCTGCTATTCACGATTGTTCCCGGCCCGCCGGCAACGCCACCGGCGAAGAAGGCGAAATGATGCGTAAGATAGGAGCGGTATGCGGACACGCAGACCTCCGACTGTGCATATTATCTTACACTCCGCGGCGGAAGTCATTTGCAGCCCGCTCGGGATGGAAGTAATTGACGTCTGACGCCCCAAGGCGTTCCTGGGCGAGAGTTATATGGGAAATGCCGATTAAGGAGAATGGCAGATGAGTAGTGTTAATCGCAAGAATATTATCTGTGTGGGTATTTTGGCGCTATTGGCGGCAGGCAGTGCGGCCTTCGCCGGCGAAAAGACACCGGCGAAGGAGAAGATTCCCCCAAGGAAATGGTCCGATGTGGCGGACGGCTTCGCGTCAATCAACGCCATGGGACAGAACGGCACCACTGGCGGCGCCGGCGGCAAGACCGTAACAGTAACCAACCAGGCCGAACTTGAAAGATACGCCCGGGCGATAGAGCCGTACATCATCCGTGTCAAAGGCGCGATCCACATTACGCCCAAGCCGAACCCCGTCACCCGATACGAGAAGCTGACGCCGAAGGAGGTTCATGTGGCTTCCGACAAGACCATCATCGGGGTCGGCAAAACCGGAGAAATCGTTAATGGCGGGTTCTTTATAGGACCGGACGTCCATAACGTCATCATTCGCAATCTCACCATACGAGATACCTTTGTCAAGGGCGACTGGGGCGGATTGACCCAGGACGACGATGGATTGCAGATGGACGGTGCTCACCACGTGTGGGTGGATCATTGCCATTTCTCCCGCCACGGAGACGGGTGCATAGACAGCAGGCTGGGCACGACCTACCTCACGGTCTCGTGGTGCATCTTGAGCGATCACAACAAGACCTTCGGCATCGGTTGGGACAATAAAGTCACAGCCCAGCTAACGGTTCATCACACCTGGTTCCGCAACACGAATTGCAGGAACGGCGGGGGCGGCGGGGTCCTCCGTTCGCATCACTACAACAATTACTTTCAGAATCTGGGCGAAGGGCTCACGGCCGGTGGCGGTACGAATCTGATCACGCAGAACAGTCTCTTCGAAAATGTCAATAATCCACAAAAACTTTGTGCGGATGGTAAGTGGGGTCGGACAACGCTTGTGTCAACGGGAAGCATCTTCCGCAACTGCAGGGGCAGCCGGGATACGCGCGGGACGGCCTTCTTCGATCCGGCGGAGTTCTACGAGTATACGCTCGACAAGGCCGAAGATCTGCCGGCGATTCTCGCGCGCTACGCCGGACCGCAGGAGTCGCTCGGGCAGTGACGAGGAAAGAGAAAAATCTGCACTCAAATTCAATGACCGAAGAAAGGAGAAAGAAGACATGAATAAAGCCGCTACTACATCACTATCCGTACTTACGGCGACTGCTTTGCTCGCCATCTCGCTGAAGGCGACGGCCGAAGAGGGCGAGTGTCCCATTTTCCCGCAGCCCAAGGAATACCGGGTCAAGGATGACGATCCCGTCACCCTGACCGGTCCGTCAGCTGTTGTTGTCGGCGAAGAAGTTGAAGATCCGGAAGCATATGCCGCTACGCGGCTGAGCACCATTCTGAAGAAACGCTTCGACCTGAGCGCCCCGGTAGTAACGGAAGGGAAGATACCGGCGGACGCGGGGACTCTCTTCGTCGTCGGCACGCTCGAAGGCAACCCGCTGCTCAAGCTTCTGCGGGAAAAGCATGCCGTCGACCTCGGCTCTCTGCAAGGCAAGGATCCCATGCAGGACGCCTTCGCTATCGAAGTCCTGAAGGACGGGAAGCGGCAGGTTGTGCTGGTGATCGGAACGACGCCGCGCTCGGTGATCTATGCCCAGTACGCCTTCCTGGAAACAGTGAGGCGTGATGGAGGGCGTGTAGTCCATCCCGACATGTCGGTGCGCGACTGGTCGGCGCTGCGCTACCGGGACTGGTGGCCGGGCGATTTCAATCCGGACGGCACAAGCTACTACGATGTCACCGATGCGCTTGACCAGATCCTCTATGCGCGGGCGAACATGACGCAGTTTCGTACGCCGGATAGTTCCCGCGTGAGCGAAGACGTCATCAGAAAATGCTGGAAATACGGCCTTAAACCCTATGGCACGGTCAACGGCGCGATTCCAGTGGCAGGCCATCCGCGCACTGTCGCAGAAACCAAGGCCTGGCTCAAGAAGGGGTGCTACGGCATCTATATATCCTTTGACGACGCGGGAATGGGCGAGGATGCCGAAGGTCTCTGCCGGAAGGTGACGGATCTGATCAGGGAGCATTTCGGCGAGGTCGGCGACCGTGTTTCCGTGGTTGCGGGTGCTTACGGCTTCCTGAGTTCGGGAGACAACAGGAGGATGGCCCGGTTCAAAGACTTTGAGGAAGCCATATTCTATATCACAGGGCCTGCCGGCGGACAGTTCAGTACGAAGAAGCACTTTGACGATGCCAGGGAGGTGGGCATCAAGAACTTTATCTGGTGGCACAACTTTCCCTGCGGTGCAAAGGGATTCTACGCACCTGTGCCAAAACCAAGGTATTACCCTCTGCTGCCGTTCAATCGAAACTGCTGGGGGCGTTTTACGTTCGACGACCTGCGCGAGGGCGACAAGCACATGACCGGGATGAGCGCCCAGAACGAAGGCTTTGAGCTGGCCGCCGTGCAGCTCTTCTGGGCCTGGGATCCGCCGCACTATGAGTACGAAAAGGCCAGGACCGCGATCTACCGCCAGCGTCACGGTGCGGCGGCGGTGGAGGCGGTGCGCAAGCTGGACGACAACATGTACGCGCTGAGCGAGTATTACTACCTGATGTGGCGCGACTGGGCGTTCAGGGCGTGGGCGCTGAAGGACGTCTCGAAGCGTGCCGAGGTCCTGGCGCTGATTGACGAGATGCAAAAGCAATTCCAGGTCCTCAAGGCCGGCAAGAGCGTGTCGTACCTGTCCGACAAGGGCTATGACGAGCATTTTATCGAGCCGCTGGAAGCGCACCTTGACGCCGGGAAGAGGCTGGCATCGCTCGATTTCCCGGAGTACGCGGTGGTGAAGCGGGAGGGTTTCAACGAAAGGGGTTGGGCGAACCTGCTGAATGGGTGGGCGGCGCTGTCGCTGAGGGCTAAGATGGTCGCTCTGCTGTGGGCCGGCAAGGCCGATGAGGCCGAGGCGTACCTGGCGGATCTCAGGAAAGAGGCCCTGCCGATGCTGGATGTTATCGAGAAGGAGTTGAAAGACCTGTGGTACACCGAAGAATACGTCAACGGGTGGCGCAGCATGCTGACACTCAAGCACTGGGAACCGATTGCCGCGGAGGCGTTCAGCAAAGAGCTGTCGCTGCGGATCGGGCGCAACGCCGAGGGCAAGATGGTAATCGAGAGTCCGTCCCGGGAGGACTGCGAGATTCTGTTCACCATCGACGGTCCGCCGCCGGAAGCGGGCGCCGCAGAGGTTTACGGCGGCCCGCGATCTCTGCCTGGGTCACATGTTCTCAGGGTTGTCGGCATAAACAAACATTCCGGCCTGAAGAGCCGTATTTTTGAACACATTCTGGGGTATCCCAAGACCGGCTGGAAGATCGCCTACGTTGACAGCGAGGGCGGGCGGGGCAACGTGGCCGCCAACCTGGTAGACGAGAATCCCGCTACCCTCTGGATGACGCAACAGGGGGAAAATGAGCCACCTCATCCGCACGAGGTCCAGATCGACCTGGGGCGGGAGATGCCCGTTCAGGGCGTGGGGCTCTATCCCGACCTGAAGATCCGTGCCGGCACCCCTCTGGAGTACGAAGTGTACTTGAGTGACGACGGCGAGGCATGGGGCGAACCCGTTGCCGCGGGAAGGTTTGAAAAGATCGAGAAGTGCATGACGATCGGCCTGAAGGAAAAGATCGATGCGCGTTTCATCCGGCTGGTCTTTCTCTCGGACTTCTGGGACAAGCACTTCAGCTCCGTGGGAGAGATAGATGTGTACGATTTTGCTCCCTGATGCCTGCCGTGCTTGCGTAACAAGCCACATGAGGGAATGAGAGGGTGTTGTGGCTTATTGATGCCGGGAATGAGATATGATCATCAGCGCCAGTCGCAGAACAGACATACCGGCGTACTACGCCGACTGGTTCATGAACCGAGTCAGGTCCGGGTACTGCGATGTCGCAAATCCGTTCAATTCCAGAATTGTTTCGAGAGTTTCACTGGCGCCGGCCGACGTTGACGTCATCGTGTTCTGGACGCGCAACGCCGCACCCCTCCTGCCGCACCTGGACGAGCTGGACGGCATGGGGTACCGTTACTACTTTCAGTATACGCTGGTCCAATATCCTGCCTGTCTTGAACCCAATACGACTTTGCCGGCCGCCCGAATAGCGACCTTCCGCAAACTGGCCGAGCGGCTCGGGCCGGAACGGGTCGTTTGGCGCTACGATCCCGTCATTCTCAGCAACATCACTCCGCCGGATTTCCACCAGGTCAATTTCGCTGAACTGGCGCGCTCGCTGCGGGGATATACTCAGCGCTGCGTTGTGAGCCTCCTGGATCTATATGCCGGAACCAGGCGCCGCATGAATGCGCTTCGCTCAGAAGGCGTTTCGCTCCTGCAACCATCCCGGTCCGAAGCGTCCGACCTGCTGGCGGCGCTTTCCCGCATGGCAGGAGATAACGGAATGGAGGTCTTCACCTGCGCGGAACCGGAAGACTTCTCGGACGGCGGCGCCCCGGCAGGCCGTTGTATCGACAATGAACTGATCGAGAGGGTATTCGGCATGAAGCTGCCGGACCGCAAGGATCCGCATCAGCGCAAGGCCTGCCGATGCGTCATCAGCCGCGACGTCGGAGCCTACAACACGTGCCCCGCCGGCTGCATCTACTGTTATGCTACCGGTGACATTGCACGGGCGGAGACATATTTCCGGAATCACGACAGTCTGGGTGCGCGTCTTTGATCTCACCGATTCAGGATGAATATCCCGGCTGCCGGGACCGCCGCGACGGGAATCGGGGGGGAATACGGAACGGGCGTTTGCGGCCGCGGTATTTTTATTTGGACGTGCGTGCGATTCTGGGGAACAATCGGCCTTTACGGGGCGTCTACAGTATTGATTCGGACGGAGGTTGGCCGAGGAGCGGCGGGGACTTTATAAAAACGGGGGAAATTCATGAACAGGCACGTATTCTTCAAAACCGTCATCATTCTCATAGGCATCGGCTCTCTTGTTGCGGCGGCCGTCTCGCCCCGTGAGGCATCAGATCCGGGCGGCAGGGAAATCACGCTCAAAGAAATAGGCGCCGAAGGTCTAACCCTGGTTTTCCAGCACCTGTCCGGCAAGCCGGGAGTCCTGGAGGCCGAGTTGTGCCAACTTGACGGCACGGTGCTGGCCAAGGCCACCCGAGGGCATAAGGGTGATGCCGTTTCGATCACGATGAGCGCCCCCCTCAAGCCCGACGACCTCGCCGCCTACTACGTAAGATACCGGTTCAGTTCATCCGATCCTTTCAGGCAGCGCAGCCTCTTCTTCATGAGCGAAATCCTGGAGACAATTGTCCTGGCGCACAGGGAGTACCTGGCCGGAACACGCCCGATTATACGCGTGATAGTGCGGGACCGCGCAGACGGGTCTCCCGTACGCAACGCCGCGGTAGCCGCCGCCCTGACCCACGGCAACAAGTCCATTGCCGCCGCCCGGGCCACGACGGATCATCTCGGCGAAGCACCGGTTGCCCTCGAGCTCCCCAACGATGAAATCGACGGCGCAAAGCTGAAGATCGAGGTCTCAACGGCACGGGCAAAGGATGCCATCGAGGAAACCATCAGCATCAAGAGCGGCACCAAGACTCTCCTTACCACCGACAAACCTCTGTACCAGCCCGGCCAGACCATTCACATGCGCGCGCTTTCACTGGCACGACCGAAAATGACGCCGCTCCAGAAGAAGGATGTCGTCTTTGAGGTTGAGGACTCCAAGGGCAACAAGGTTTTCAAACACAAGACAACCACAGACGAATTCGGGGTGTCGCATGCCGACTTCGTGCTGGCCGACGAACTGAACCAGGGCGACTACCGTATTCGCCAGATCGTTGACGGCGCCGGGGAAGAAAAAACGGTTAACGTTTCACGCTACGTCTTGCCCAAGTTCAAGATCGACTTCAGCACCGACCGCAAGTTCTACCAGCCGGGCGAAACCGTGCAGGCCGAGCTGCAGGCCGACTACTTCTTCGGCAAACCCGTAGCCGGTGGAGAGGTACACGTGTCCTGCGCCAAGTTCGACGTCGAATACGTCGACTTCCAGTCCGTGGAAGGCAAGACCGACGAGAGCGGGCATTACACGTTCGAAGTCAAGCTTCCCGACAACTTCGTAGGCCAGCCGCTCGAAGCCGGCAAGGCTTCCGCAAAGTTCGATATCACGGTGATCGACACGGCGGACCACAAAGAAAAGCTGACGCGCAACGTTACCGTCACGGCCAACCCGATAATCGTGGCAGCCGTGCCCGAGGGAGGAGAACTCGTTCCGGGTCTCGAGAACAAGGTGTATGTCGTGACAACCTACGCCGACTCTACCCCTGCAGCATGCAAGGTGACCTGGGCCAATGCTCCCGGAGATAAGAGCGCTGTGATCGAGACCGACGCCGGGGGATTCGGCGAGATCAGCGTCGTGCCCGAAGCCGGCAAACCAATCAGCCTGGAGCTTGCGGCCGCAGATGAAAAGGGCAATGCCGGCAAGGCCGCGGTTGAACTTAAGCTCAAGCAGGAACAGCAGGACGACCGTGTGCTTGTCCGCACGGACCGCTCCCTGCTCAAAGTCGGCGACCAATTAGCCGTCAGCGTGTTCTCGACGCGAAAATCCGGGCCGGTCTATATTGACCTGATCAAGGATCGGCAAACGCATCTGACCAAGACGCTGGATCTCGTCGACGGCAAAGCGACGACAAAGATCGCGCTGGATCCGGGGCTTTCGGGCACGATCCAGGTCAACGCGTACGTTATCGGCCGGAACGGCGTGATTGTCAGGGACCGGCGGCTTGCGATAGTAGATCCGGCCAACGACTTGTCCATAGCCGTCTCGACCGACCGGGAGACCTACCTGCCGGCGGGACCGGCCAAGATATCTTTCAGGGTTACCAACGCCAAAGGGAATGGGGTTGCCTCGGCGCTGGGGGTGATGGTCGTTGACGAGGCGGTCTTCGCGCTGCAGGAGATGCAGCCCGGCCTCGAAAAGGTCTACTTCTATCTCGAAAGGGAGATTGCCAAACCGCGTTACGAGATTCACGGTTTCGACCTCGGCGAGGTCATGCCTCTGAAGCCCCTGCAGGGCGCTGTGAAGCCCCGACGGGACGACGCGGCGCGAGTGCTCCTGGCCTCGGCGGAAGGAGTGGGCGATTACTCTCTGCACGTCAACACCTATGAACGCGAAGACAAGACTTCGGCATTCCAGAACAAGATGCAGGAGACTCTGCAAAGGCAGTATGTCAAGATTCAGCAAGCCTTCGCCGAATCGTCCAACGCGCGCCGGAAGAATGAGAAACCCAGATCCGACAATCCGCTGACCCTGGACGACCTGGTCGGGGACGGCTATCTCAGCCGCAAGGACACGCTCGACCCGTGGGGCAACGCCATGAAGGTGGAAGGCCGGTGGAACTCACGTTGGCAGAATTACCAGGGGCTGACTCTCAGGTCACCGGGCATCGACGGCAAGTGGGACACCGCGGATGACGTTAAAACGCCCCTGGAGTCGCGTCACGCAGAGCGCCGGTTCATGATGAAAGCCGGCGGCGGGATGGCACCGCGCGCCATGGCCATGAACGGCGCGGTGATGGAGATGGCTGCCATGCCCATGGCGGCCGAAGCCGAACCGGCCGCCGATGCCGTCATGTCTGTTTCGGCAGCTCCCGCCGAAGCCAAGGCCCCCCGCGTCCGCGAGTACTTCCCCGAAACGCTCTACTTCAACCCGGCGGTGATAACCGACGGGCGCGGACTGGCTTCGCTGGATATCACGATGGCCGACTCCATCACGACCTGGCGTATGACCTGCATGGCGTCCTCGGCGTTGGGCGAGCTCGGCTCCGGCACCGCGGGCCTTCGCGTGTTCCAGGACTTCTTCGTGGATGTCGACTTCCCCGTCGCCCTCACCCAGAACGACCAGGTTTGGGTACCCGTCGCGGTTTACAACTACCTGGACTCGCGGCAGGACGTGAAGCTCGCGGTCGAGGAGGCGGACTGGTTCGAACTGAAAGGCGACGGGGAGACAACGCTGACGCTCGGCCCCTCCGAGGTCAAAGCGGTCTACTTCCCGATCGTCGTCAAGGGCATCGGTTTCAACAAGTTCACGGTCTTCGGATACGGGGCAAAGAAACAGGACGCCGTTTCGCGCTCGGTAGAGGTCGTGCCCGACGGCAAGGAGCACCTCGTGACCATGAGCGGCAGGCTGGAGGGCAGCATCGCGCACAAGATCGCCGTTCCGGCAGGAGCCATCGACGGAGCAAGCAAGATCTTCGTCAAGGTCTATCCCGGCGTCCTGTCGCAGGTAGTCGAGGGTCTGGACAAGATGCTGCGCATGCCCTTCGGCTGCTTCGAGCAGACGTCTTCAGTCACCTACCCGAACATCCTGGTGCTGGACTACATGAAGACAACCGGCCAAATTACGCCCGAACTGCAGATGAAGGCGGAAGGTTTCATCAACGCCGGCTACCAGCGCCTGGTTTCGTTCGAGGTGCCCGGCGGGGGCTTCGAATGGTTCGGCAAGGCCCCGGCCCACAGGATACTGACGGCCTACGGTCTGATGGAGTTCTACGACATGAGCCGCGTCTTCGAGGTGGACGCGGCCATAATCAACCGCACCCGGCAGTGGCTGGCGCGCTGCCAGGAGAAAGACGGTTCGTACAAACCGTCGGAGGGAGGCATTCGCGAGGGCGCCATTGACAAGTTCACCGACGATCTCCTGCGCAACACCGCCTACATAACCTGGGCCCTGGCACACAGCGGCTACAAGGGGTCCGAGATCGACAAGGGGGTCGCTTACATAGCGGACCATCTTGACGACCTGAAAGACAACTACACCATCGCCCTTACCGCCAACGCCCTTACCACCATTGACCCCAAGGGTAAAACCACGTTGGCCGTGCTCGACACGCTCTTCAAGAAGCGCACGGAGGAAGATGACGTGGTCTACTGGAAGAGCGACTCGGAAACCCCCACGCATGGCCGGGGCGCATCGGCCGACATAGAAGTGACCGCGCTGGCCGTCCAGGCCTTTGTCCGCGCCGGCCGCGAGCTGGGCACGATCGGCAAGGCCGTGACCTACCTGGCGAAAAACAAGGATGCCTACGGGACCTGGCAATCGACTCAGGCGACGATTCAGGCGTTGCGCGCCATGCTGATGGCGGAGATCGGCGCCACCCAGGAGGCTGACGCAAAGATCGAAGTTGTAATGAACGGCAAGAAGGTCAAAACACTGACGGTAAACAAGGACAACAGCGACGTCCTGCAACTCGTCGACATGAAAGACATGACTCGCGAGGGAGAAAACGCCGTAGAGTTGAAGATCGAGGGAGAAGGCAGCCTGCTTTACCAGGTCGTGGGACGCTACTACCTGCCCTACCCGCAACGGGATGTAGAGCAAGTTGAGGAGCCGCTGCTGATTGACCTGAAGTACGATCGCACCAACCTGGCCGAGGAAGACATCCTGCAGGTGACGGCGACGGCGGAATACAACCGGCCGGGCCGGGCTAAGATGGTAATCGTGGACCTCGGTCTGCCCCCGGGATTCACGCTGATTCCCGATCGGCTCAACAAGCTGGTGGAATCCGGTGCGATCCAGAAATACAGCGTCACCGGCCGGCAGATCATCGTCTACATGGACGAGCTGGTTTCCGGCAAACCTATCGAGATTTCTTATCAACTACTCGCCAAGTACCCGCTCAAGGTAAAGACGGCCAAGTCGACGGTCTACGAATACTACGACCCCGATTCGCGCGGCGAATCGAAACCGGTGGAACTTACCGTCGCCAAGAAGAATTAGAGCGGGTAACCTTGTACGTCCAGGTTGGTAAGGCCCGACTCGCGCGCGCAGTCGATGACCTCGACGTATTCTTCGCGCGTGATCCTTCGCGCGATGGCCGGATACTGGAATGCTTTGTACGTGGGTGTGTACTGGGACATGATGTTGAGATAGGTGTTCTTCGGCAGGTTTTCGGCGATCCAGCGCACGATCTCGCAACTCCCGCCCACGTTGTTGGGCATGACAAGATGCCGGATCATCAGTCCGCGGCGCATGATGCCGTTTTCCGCCGGAGCGGCCACGCCAACTTGTCTATGCATTTCCAGTAAAGCTTGCCCGGTAAGCTCGGGGTAGTTTTCGGCGTCCGACGAATACTTTCGCGCCATTTTGCCGTCGGCATACTTGAAATCAGGAAGGTAGATATCCACTACACCGTCGAGCATCTTCAAGATTTCGACGCGCTCCCACCCGCAGGTGTTGTAGACCAGCGGCAAACGCAAACCTTTCCCCGCCGCGATGTCCAGGGCGCGGACAATCTGGGCCGAGTAATGCGTCGGGGTGACCACGTTGATGTTATGGCATCCCCGTTCCTGCAGCTTGAGCATCATTTCCGCAAGCTGTTCGATCGTACGCTCTCGCCCTTCTCCGCCCTGGCTGATTTCCCAGTTGATGCAGAAGACGCACCTCAAGCTGCAGTTCGTAAAGAAGACGGTTCCGGAACCGCCGTGTCCGACGAGGGAACGCTCCTCGCCGAAGTGCGGGTGGAAAGAAGAGATCTCGAGCTGCGCGGAGGCGCCGCAGAATCCCCTATCGCCGGAAATCCGGTCGGCTCCGCATTCCCTCGGGCAGAGGCGGCAATCCTTCATCACGGCCCACAGTTCGGAGCCCCGCTTCTTCAACTCGCCGGTACCGTGCAGCTTGAGGTAGGACGGTTCGGACAATTCGTCGTCTTTCACGGGGGACCTCCCTTGCACTCCGGAACTCATCGCCGCCGCGTAGGCAGAGGGGAACATGCCGGCCGCCACCGCGCAGCAGCCCCTGTTCAGGAATCGCCGTCTGGACTCGATATGCATGGGCACCTACGTCTGATTCATTGTAGGTCTTCCGCGTTTGCGCCGCCAGAAAAGAAACGCTGGAATTCCCGCGGCCAAAGCAACCAGACCGTAAGCACAGCCGGCCGGGTTCGATACAACGGCGTTGACCATGATGGCGAGGGATCCCAGGCAGTAGAGCGCCGGTACCACGGGATATCCCAACGTCCGGTACGGTCGAGATTCTCCAGGTCTTCTCGCGCGCAGCACGAAAACCGCCGCGGCGGTCGCCGTAGACAGAACCAGGATGGCAAACACCGTATAGGTGAGAATGCCGGAGAAAGTGCCGGTCAGCATAATCGCGCAGGTCCAGACTCCCTGCGCCGCGATTGCAGCCACGGGAACGTTGGAGCGCGGATGCAGGCGGCCAAGGGTCTTGAAGAACAGCCCGTCGCGCGCCATTGCATAGTAGATTCTCGGGCCGACCATGACGGTCGCGTGCATGGCTCCCAGAATGGAAACGATAATGACGGCCGCAACGACCGACCCTCCCGCCTCCCCCATCAGCATTAGCGCTGCATCCCGGGCGGCATTCGCGCTGCCGGCAAGCCGTTCCATCGGCAGCACGTAAAGAAGCCCGGCATTGAATACAAGGTAGATGACCGCGACCATGGCGGTTCCCATGACCAGAGACCTCGGCAGGACCCGTCGCGGCTTGTCTATCTCGTGTGACATGTATGTCGGAGCATCCCAGCCCAGGTAGGCAAACGAAATACCGATCAGCGCCCCGGCCATGCCTCTCAGCATCTCCGGAGACCGACCGGCGCTGCATTGCGTGAAGTTGCTCCAATCACCTTTGAATAAGGCGAAAGCTATTAGGGGCAACCCGAGCAGGCAAACCACCTTCAACACCGTCAGAGCATTCTCCGTCGCGCTGCCCGTCCGCAGTCCCATGCAGTTGATCAGTGTGAGAGCGACAACAGCCAGCAAAGCCGGTATATGACTCCCGTTCAGAGTCAGCTCACACCATGGCAGGACGATTCTTGCCAGGATGTTGGTATCGGTAAAGAAAGGACAATAATGCGCCAGATACCGCGAGACGCCGACGGCCATGAAGGCGATCGAGCACGGAAACGCCACCAGAAAGGATACCCATCCGTCAAGAAAACCGGCAAGATCGCCGTAGGCTTCCCTTATATAGACGTAGTGCCCGCCCGCACGGGGCAACATTGCTCCCAGTTCGGCAAACGTCAGCGATCCGCAGAGCGCAAAGACACCGCCTATCACCCATGCCGCAAGAATCATCCATCCGCACGGCAACGCCTCGGCTACGCCGCCGGTGGTGAGAAAGATGCCCGTGCCGACCATGCTGCCGATAACCAGCAGTGTGGCGTCGGTAACGCTGAGTTGTGCGCGTTCGCCAGGCGGCATTGCCCCGCCCCGTAGCTCGTCAACAGTTGCCAAGCCCTGTCGGCATCGACACACTCCCCATCTTCACCATTGATTCTCCAGAAACCAGAGGTCAAGATCGCGGTCGTGCCGCAAGAGGTACTCGTTGCCGTCGTCGGCAAGCACTTTGAAGTATTCCGCGATCGCCAACCCGGGCATGCGATCGCCCTGGCACCATTGAGCAAGAACTTCCTCAACGTTCATCCACCGTCCGCCTACGCATACGTGCCGCGGCCGCTCGTCGGCTTTATACTCCGACCGGCAATCTACCTCTATCAGGCTCGGTGTCATCGCGTTCTTTGCTGGATGTCGAACCACATCGACTGCAATTTTACAATTATTCCTTGGCCGCTGTCCACCGCTTGATTGACTTTTTCGATCGAATACGTTGGCGGCAGGCCGCGTTCTCGCCGCTCCAGGTGTCGGCGAATCCTGTTGCAAGCAACGCACCCGCGTGATATCAAGCGTTTCTCCGGTCAGCAGAATCTAAGATAAGGAGTTAGCGTCATGTCCAGGACAACACTCGGATTGATAGTCGGAAACCGTGGGTTCTTTCCCGATCATCTCTGCAGCGAAGGGCGCGCAGCAATTCTGAAGGTTCTCAAGGATGCCGACTTCGATGTCGTCACCCTGTCGCCGAGGAGCACGAAGTCCGGCTCCGTGGAAACGTGGGACGACGCCCGGAAGTGCGCCGCGCTCTTCAAGAAGAATGCCGAAAAGATAGACGGCTTATTGGTCACGCTGCCCAACTTCGGCGACGAGCGCGGAGTTGCCGACGCTCTGAGAATGGCCGCACTGGATGTGCCCGTGCTGATTCACGCCTTCCCTGACGACCCGAAAAAGATGTCGGCCAGAAATCGCCGCGACAGTTTCTGCGGCAAGATGTCGGTGTGCAATAACCTGATGCAATACGGAATTCCGTACTCGCTGACCGAGTTTCACACGGTCGAGCCGGAATCGGATTCCTTTAAGGAAGATCTGTATCAGTTCGGCGCCTGCTGCAGAGTCTTGAACGGGTTGCGGGGAGCCAGGATCGGCGCCGTCGGCGCGCGGCCGGCCGCATTCAATACGGTGCGGTTCAGCGAAAAGATCCTTGAAGACTCGGGCATCTCCGTCGAAACGATAGATCTTTTCGAAGTTTTCGGACGGGTAGGCAGGCTCAAAAACCGCGACCCAAGAGTCGTCAAGAAGCTCTCGGCTGTAAAGAATTATGTCTCCACAAGGGGAGTTCCGGATGAAGCCCTGCTCAAAATGGCCAAGTTCGGGGCGGTGATTGACGAGTGGGTTTCCGAGCAGGAGCTCGCTGCTACAGCCGTGCAGTGCTGGACGGCGATGGAGGAATTCTTCGGCATAGTCCCCTGCACCATAATGAGCATGATGAGCAATTCCCTCCTGCCCAGCGCCTGCGAGGTCGATATCACCGGCGCCGTCGGAATGCTTGCCATGCGCCTGGCAAGCGGCAGACCTTCAGCCCTGCTGGACTGGAACAACAACTACGGAGGCGATCCTGACGCGTGTGTCATGTTCCACTGCTCAAACCTGCCCAAGGCGTTGTTCGCCGAGGTAGAGATGAAGCACCAGGCCATTATCGCCGGCAGTGTCGGCAAGAAGAACACCTACGGCACCTGTGAAGGGCCTGTCAAGCCGGGACCGTTTACCTACGCGCGCGTGTCGACGGACGACCTCAACGGCCGTGTTCGGGCATACATGGGAGAAGGCGAGATCGCTGACGAACCGCTGAAGACGTTCGGAGGTTACGGCGTAGCCCGGATACCCGACCTCCAGGACTTGCTGCGTTTCATCTGCGCGAACGGTTTCGAGCACCACGTAGCCATGAATCCTTCACGGGTCGCGCGCGGCCTTTTTGAAGCATTCGACAAATACTTCGACTGGGATGTCTACTATCATGCCTGAAGGGAGGGCAATCAATGGATGCTAAGGCGCTGCGATTCTTGAAGGAACTCCTCAGCCTGCCGACTCCGTCGGGATACGAACAGCCCGGCCAGAAAGTTGTGGCCGAGTACATGGGGCGCTACGCCGACAAAGTGCATACGGATGTAAACGGATGCGTCCACGGCGTACTCAATCCGGAGGCTGCCTTCCGGGTGATGCTGGCCGGTCATTGCGATGAGATCGGCCTGATGATAATGCACATCGACGACAAGGGCTTCCTGTACTTCCAGTGCGTTGGCGGCGTGAATGTACCCCTGCTCCAGGGCGAACGCGTTACGATTCATACCGCCAGGGGCCCCATTCCCGGCGCCATCGGGGTCAAGCCGATCCACCTCATGGAGCAGAAAGACAGGGACAAGGCGGTGGCAAAGGCGCACGAGCTCTGGATCGACATCGGCGCCAAGTCCAGGAAGGACGCGGAGAAGGTTGTGGCTCTCGGTGACGTTGCAACCGTCAGCAGCGGCTGGACGGAGTTGCGCAACGGCCTGGTGGCCTGCCGCGGTTTTGACGACAGGATCGGCGCATTCGTGGTGGCCGACGTCCTGCGTCTGGTCAAAGGCAAGCAGCTCAACGTAGCCGTTCACGCCGTCAGCACCACCCAGGAAGAGATCGGGTTGCGCGGCGCCAAGACGGCGGCACACGCCGTGAACCCGGACATCGGCATTGCGGTAGACGTGGGTTTTGCAACCGACTCTCCCGACGCGGAGGCCAAACGCGTGGGCGAAGCCAAGATAGGAGGGGGACCGGTGCTGCACCGAGGGCCGAACTTCAACCATCGCCTGCAGGCCCTAATGCAGAGGGCCGCTTCCGGCGCCAAGTTGAAAACCCAGATGCAGCCGATTCCCAGGGGCAGCGGCACGGACGCCAACGTAATGCAGCTTACGCGCGCCGGCGTTGCCGCGGCCTTGATCAGCGTCCCGACACGCTACATTCATTCACCGGTCGAAATCCTGGCGCTGAAGGACGTGGAAGCCACGACAAAACTGATCGCGAGGGTGATACAGAACTTGAAGGGTACCGAGAACTTCACGCCGTAAGAGTTCAAGTCCTGAATGCGAATATCGAAATTCGAAACAAGTTCGAATCGCGGGAAACTCTAAACCGAAAAACCAGACCGCTTGCCGGCAAGGACTGTGTGTTTTGATCATTGGGACATTCGGGTGTCCCGCCATTAGAAGTCTTCCCCTCTTGTCCTGGCGGCCTCGACCTCCGTCTTGATCCACGGATAAGTCTTGGCTATGCCTGCTTCCAGGTCGTGCCGGCATTCCCATCCCAGCGAGTATATCCTGTCGTTGCTGTGATTGCGCGCCTGCACGCCGACCGGACCTTCAATGTAGTTGATCCCGATATGCTTGCCGGCAACACCCGCAACGGTATCCACCAGTTCCTTAACGGATACACGCTGCGCGCTGCCGATGTTTACGGCGCCCTCGAGATCGGAATGCATCAGGGTATAGATACCGTCGATCATGTCGTCCACGTAAGTGTACGTCCGCATGGCGGTGCCGTCGCCCCATACGTCGATCGTACCGCCGTCGCCGGCCGCCGCAATCTTGCGGCTCATGGCCGCCGGCGCTTTCTCCCGTCCGCCTCGCCATGTGCCGTAGGGACCGTAGCAATTCTGAAAGCGCGCTATGCGCACGATCATGTCGGAATGCCGCGCGTAGGTCATGGCCATCCTTTCCGAATACAGTTTCTCCCATCCGTACTCGTTGTCGGGCATGGCGGGATAAGCGTCGTCCTCGGTTAGATCCGGCTCGTCCGCCGTCATGTCCCGGTAGACACAGGCCGAAGACGAGTAGAAGTAGCGCGGAACGCCGAGTCTGGCCGCGTGGTAACACATGTGCACGTTGATCAGCATGCTGTTATGCATGATCTCACATTCGGCCGAGTGAATGAAACCCATGCCTCCCATGTCGGCGGCAAGCTGATAGACCTCGCCGAAAGTGCCGCCGTCAAGCGTGAGCGCCGCCTCGCAATTCTCCGGCTCGCGCAGGTCGAGCAGCAGGAATTCGTCGGCCGCCGTCGGGCGGAATTCGTGCTCCTTGATATCCACGCCCCGCACCCAATAGCCTTCCTTCTTCAGCCGTTCCGCCAGGTGTCCGCCGATAAACCCGCCTGCACCGCATACCAACGCTTTCTTCATTACTTCCCCCGTCCTAGGCTTCATTCGTCAAATGCCTCCAGTTCAATCCGCCGCACCTCGCAACTCCTCAAGCTTGGCACCCGGGTCCGGCGCCGACATCAGCACTTCTCCCACAAGGAAGCCGCGGTAACCGGCGGCTTCGAGCCGCTCGATGTCCGACCTTGAACGGATTCCGCTTTCCGCGATGCAGATACGGCCGGAAGGAACGCGCTCAGCCAGATCGCGGGCGACCGCGAGATCGGTTCCGAGTGTCTTGAGATCGCGGTTATTGATTCCGATCACGGCTTTCTCGAACAGCGCCGCCCGTTCGATCTCGCCGGCAGTGTGCGCCTCGGCCAGCACATCCAGACGGTGCCGCAATGCCGCCGCATATAGCTTGTCTGCTTCCTTCTGCGACAACGCTGCCAGGATCAGCAGGACCGCGTCGGCGCCCCAGGCCGCCGCCTCGGCAACCTGGTACGAATCGCAGATGAAATCCTTACGCAAAATCGGCAGCCCGACGCAGCGCCGCACCTCGCGCAGATGTTCTTCGGACCCCAGGAAATGCCGCGGCTCGGTAAGCACCGAAATGCCGGCGGCCCCGTGCACCGCGTAGATTCCGGCCGCCCCGGCGGGATCGTAATCCGCGCGCAGCAGCCCCGCCGAGGGACTGGCTTTCTTGACCTCCGCCACGATTTTCGTGCCCTCGGCCCGGGTCAGTGCCTCAACCAGACTGTGGTGCTCGCGGTCCGCGGCAAGTTCCTCCAACTGCTCTAAAGGAACCAGCTTGCGCGAGGCGTCGGCGTCGGCCCTCCGTTCGGCCATGATGGAGTCCAGTATGTTCATGGGGTTGCGCGGCGATCCGGCGGCGGGAATCAGCCGTCCGCCGTGCCGGCGACAAGCGCATTCAATTTGTCGGCAGCCCTGCCGCTGTCGATGGCATCGTGGGCCTGCTCCCATCCCTCGCGAATGCTCTGCGCGCCGCCGCCCGCCACTATGGCCGCTCCCGCGTTGAGACAGACAATATCGCGACACGGTCCCTTGACGCCGGACAGAACACCCTGAGCAATCTCGGCGTTCTTCTTGCTGGAACCGCCGGCAAGCTGACCGGGCTCCGCGTATTCCTCGATAAAATCCAGAGGATCGAGATCGTAAGTCTTTACCTTGCCTTCAACCAGTTCGCAGATGCGCGTCGGGGCGGTCGTGGTAATCTCGTCCATACCGTCGTGCCCGTGCACGACGAACGCCCGCCGGCTGCCCAGGATCCGCAGCACGTTTGCAAAGGGCTCGGTCAGCTCGGGCGAAAATACCCCGATAATCTGGCCCTTCGCGCCGGCCGGGTTCGTCAACGGACCCAGCATGTTGAAGATCGTACGAATTCCCAATTCCTTGCGCGGACCCATGGCGTGCTTCATGGCCGGGTGAAGCCGCGGAGCAAACAGAAAACCTATCCCGATCTCGCGTATGCATTCTTCCACGGTCTCGGGCGCGGCCTCTATGTTCACGCCCAGTTCCACCAGCAGGTCGGCCGAGCCGCACTGGCTCGTAATCGCCCTGTTGCCGTGCTTCGCGACCGGCACTCCCGCCCCGGCCACAACGAATGCCGCCGTGGTCGAGATATTGAACGTGTCGCAAACGTCTCCGCCGGTTCCACACGTGTCGACCACTGGTAGCCCCCCGGGATCGACAAAAACCGCGTGCCGGCGCATCGAGGCCGCTCCACCGGCAATTTCATCAACCGTCTCCCCCTTCTTCCGCAGTACGGCAATAAAAGCGCCTATCTGCGCGGGCGTCGCCTCGCCCGACATTATCAGGTCGAACGCCTCGGACATCTCGCTCTGCGTCAAATCCGTGCCGCCTATCATCTTCTCGAGATAAACCTTCATATCAATCTCTCCGGATTCAGTTCTGCACTCCCTGCGCACCCGATTCATGCGCATCAACAATTCGCAGGAAGTTCTTCAACAGGCGTTTCCCTCCAGGGGTCAACACCGATTCGGGATGAAACTGCACTCCGTACGTCGGGTGCAGCCGGTGATGCAGTCCCATGATCTCCCCGTCTTCACTCCTGGCGTCCGGGACCAGTTCCTCGGGCAGGCTCTCATCAAGCACCGCCAGGGAGTGGTACCGGCCCGCTGGAAAGGAATCCTTCAACCCGCTGTAAAGCGGCCCTTCACCGTGCGAAATCGAAGAGACCTTGCCGTGCATTATCCGCCGGGCGCCCACGATCCTTGCTCCGAAGGCGGCGCCGATGCACTGATGCCCCAGGCATACGCCCAAAATGGGGATCCTGCCGCTGAAACGCCTGATCAGGTCGACCGAAATGCCCGCCTCGCGCGGCGTGCAGGGCCCGGGCGAGATCACCAGTCCGGACGGCGCCATGGCTTCGATCTCGTCAACGGTAACTTCATCGTTGCGAAAGACCCGGACGTCCGCGCCCTGGCTGGTCAAAGCCTGGACGAGGTTGTAGCTGAACGAATCGTAGTTATCGATGAGCACAATCATGGCGACTGATCAAATCTCCCGGCCGATCTCAAGGCCCGACACCGCCATTTCTACGGCCTTCTGCATGCCGCGCGCCTTGTGGCACGTTTCATCGAATTCCCGCTCCGGATCGGAATCATAAACTATTCCGGCGCCGGCCTGTACCGAGACCTCTCCCCGGCAGACGTCCAGGGTGCGGATCGTAATCGCCAGGTCCATGTTGCCGCTGTAGCTCACGTATCCGACCGCGCCGCCGTACGCCCCGCGCGGCTCCGGTTCCAGTTCGTTGATGATCTCCATGGCGCGGATCTTCGGGGCGCCGGTGAGCGTGCCGGCCGGAAAGGCGGCGCCGATCACGTCATACGCATCCACTCCGTCGCGCAGCACTCCCTGGACATGCGAAACCATATGCATAACGTGGCTGTAACGCTCTATGACCATATACTCGGTAACCTGAACGCTGCCGGCTTGCGAGACGCGCCCGATGTCGTTGCGGCCCAGGTCCACGAGCATCACGTGCTCCGCTTTCTCCTTTTCGTCGGATAGCAGCTCGTCGGCCAGCTTGCGGTCCTCCTGCTCCGTCGCGCCCCTCGGTCGCGTTCCCGCAATCGGACGCAGCTCGACCCGGTTGCCTGTCAGCCGCACCATCACCTCCGGCGAAGACCCGACCAGCGTCTGTTCGCCGATCTTCAGGAAGAACGTATACGGCGAAGGATTGAGAAGCCGCAGGGCACGGTAGAGCTGCAGCGGCGGCACGTCGGTGCGCGCCGTAAACCTCTGACTGAGCACGGCCTGGATTATGTCTCCCGCCACGATATACTCTTTGGTCCTGGCCACTATGCCCTTGAATTCCCCGGGCGTCATATTCGAACTGAAGCTGACCTCCGGGTAGGTCTTCACTCGCGGATGAGCCGCTGTTGCATCCATGACCGAAGCGATGTTCTCGATACGGCTGACGGCTTCACGGTAAGCATTGCCGGACGAGGACGCCTGCCTGGGAAAGGTACAGACTACGATCTTGACGGTGTGGCGAATGTTGTCAAAAACGATAAGATTGTCGGCCTTAAGGAATCTGCTGCGGCAAGTGATGTTTTCGGAGCGTTTAGCCGCGGGCATCCGCTCGAATTCCCCAATCGATTCGTAGCCCAGAAAACCTACCGCGCCGCCGAAGAAGCGCGGCAAGCCCGGAAGATCCGCCACGCGCAGTCCGCGATATACATCGCGGATCGCGGCGAGTTGCCCGGTCCTTCCCCCCGAATGGTCAACCTCCAGCATCAGCTTCGGATCGACGCCCACGAACGAATAGCGTCCCCAAGTTTCGCCTCCCTCCATACTTTCGAGGAGAAACGCGTTCTCCCGGTCGGCAAAACGCTGCAGAACCGAAACGGGCGTCTCGGTGTCCGCCAGCAGTTCGCGGTACACGGGCACCACGTCGCATTTTTCGGCGAGAGCCAGATATTCTTTCTCAGAAGGGTAAAGCATCCGTGAACGTATAGACTCAACGTGCCGCAGCGTCAAGCAACATCACCGCCGGATAGTGTTGACCGCCCGGACCCGTCTGCGCAACAATACGCGGCATGCAGTTCGGTATATGGGATACTCTGTTCAATCTCCTGCTTCTCGTGTTCTGGTTCAGAATCTGGACGGACGACGACCGCGACATGTTTTTCAACCCTTATCTTGGTCCCTTGGCGCGGTTTTCGGACTCGGCAATCGGCTTCCTGCGTCCGGTCTTCTTCGGGCTGGCTTCACGCCTGATCGCGGCCGCGGCTCTGGTTCTGCTGCTGGTGCTGCGCGCCGCGGCGGCGCCGAAGGGCTCCGGCTGGATTCTGAGCCTGGGTTTCGAAATCCGTCAAACCGGCAATCCTCCCTTTGTGGCGTCCATGGTCTTCAGCGCGCTTTCGTTCGGAATCTTCCTCTTCAAGCTGTGGGGACTGTCTTTGTTCTACGTGCCGACCCGAATGGGAAGGCCTTCCGCCCACAACGCGGCTGCGTTGTATCACCTGGCAAAACCCTTCAGCCACGTGCGCCGCGAGTTCCGCCCGATCGTGCTGCTGGTCTGCGGACTGGCGATAGCCTGGTTACTGCATGCTTTCGGCACACCGCCACAGGACTTCATCGCGCGCAACGAATTCGGTTTGCCGCCGCAGATCCTGCATGCCGCCCGGAATCAGCCGGCGGCGGTTGCGGCCGGGCGGATACTGATCTCCGTGCTGGACGCGGTCGTCGGGATAATCGGCGTCGTGCTGCAACTCGTCTTTGCGCTGATCATTGCTTCGTGGGTGTCTCTACTGACGGGATCCCACGGGCTGACATTCTTCTGCCGGGAATGGATGGACATGCTGCTGGGACCGCTGCGCCGCCACCCGATCCGGATCGGTATGCTCGATTTGTCACCTCTCATATTCATACTTGCCGTCGGGTTCGCACAGACGGTTCTGCACACTATACTGCTGCGGAGTTACCTTCGGTTGATATGAAAGCGATCGCGCCTTCACGCGGCGGCGTCGTGCTGACCGTCAGGGTCACGCCCAGGGCCTCGCGCAACGAGGTCGCCGGAGAGCATGACGGCGCCATAAGGATCCGCCTGCAAGCCCCGCCTGTCGAAGGCAAGGCCAATGAGGCGCTCGTGAGGTTTCTTGCGGGGACCCTCGACGTCCCGCGCCGGTCCGTATCAATCATCTCGGGAGACAAGGCGCGCACAAAACTTGTCCTTATTGCCGGACTGGATGCCGGAGCTGTCGCGGCGCGGCTGCGAGCCTGATACCGACTTGTTTAAAGGCGGGGCAACTGGGGAAGAACGTCGAAATGCATTCACTGCCTACGTGTCAAACATTCCCCGATGAGAAGAGCTTTTCGGCGTTTCGTCCGGTAATTTCGGCGATATGTTCGATGTGGCATCCGCGTACTTCCGCCAGTTTAGCGGCCACGTGGGGCAGGTAGGCCGGCTCGTTCGGCTTTCCCCGTTGCGGTACCGGCGCGAGGTAAGGCGTGTCGGTCTCGATCAGCAGTCTGTTGTCGGGAATCTCGCGGGCGACTGCCCGCAGTGAATCGGCGTTGCGGAACGTCACGATTCCGCTGAAGCTGATATACAGATCGAGGGCCAGGAGACGTTCCGCGAACTCCATCGTTCCGGTAAAACAATGCAGCACGCCGATCCGGTCGGCGCTGCCGCGCCATTCAGTGCGATGTTCCCTCAAAACCTCAAGCGTTGACCCGTCGGCCTCCCGGCTGTGCACCACAGCCGGGAGCCCAAGCTCTCGCGCCACACTGAGCTGCGAACGAAAGATATCGATCTGTGCATCGGCGTTATCAGGCCGGTAATGGAAGTCCAGCCCGATCTCACCCACGGCGCAAACGGGTGTGCCTTCGGCGATCAGACGCCCAATATCCGCCCCAAGCCGTTCCACCGCCTCCTTGATGTTCCCCGCATCAGACGCCGCCCGGTCCCTGTCGAGGCCCAGCGCGCAAAGAACGACCTCCGGAAATCCTTGCGCAGCTTGCACCGCCGCGGCGTTCATGGCATCCGAGCCCCCCACCGCCAGAATCTTTTCCACTCCCGCTTCGCGCGCCCGCTGCAGCGCATCCTCCCACCTCTCGGCCGGCCCCAACCCGTCAAAATGCACATGCGAATCGTAGAACATAGGCTGTTTGTATCGCATTGCAGACCCGTTGACGAGTTACGTTTTCGGCGTGAGTTGGCAGCGGCTTTGTGTCAGGATGCGGAGCTATGCATTGGCTTAACGGATGGATCGAAAGCAGTGTGCCGCTGGCCTGGGTCTTCCTGGGTGGCGCCTTCGTCCTGCTCGCCAAGAGCGCCGACATGTTTGTGGAAAGCTCGGTATCCCTGGCAAATCGCCTGCGCATTCCCAGGCTGGTGATCGGCATCGTCCTGGTGTCGCTGGCGACTACCGCTCCGGAACTGTCGGTCTCGCTGATGGCGGCTTTTCGGGGCAGTCCCGAAATGGCTATGGGCAACGCGATCGGTTCAGTGATATGCAACAAGGCGCTCGGGCTCTCACTCTGCGCCGTGCTCTCCACCGCGGCAATTCCCATCATTCCCCACGTTTTGAAGACCACCGGGATGTTTTTTCTGGCGATTTCGGTATTGATCTTTGCGTTTGTTGTCTTCGACAACACCCTCGGCCGCGCCGAGGGAGCGGTGCTGGTGGGCCTCTTCTCGGGTTACATGTATTTCATATACCGTCAGCACAGGGGCGGCGCATTCAAGGAAGAATTAGATCTGGAAGCAGCGGAAGAGGCTCTCTGCATGCCCGCTCAGAAGCTGACCCTGATCTTTATCGCGGCTCTGGCCGGCATCCTCTTCAGCAGCAACATCATCATTACCTCTGCTACAACCATCGCCCGCTCTTTCGGCATCCCGGAAGCTTTGATAGCGCTGACTCTCGTCGCACTGGGAACGTCGATTCCCGAGGTAGCCACGTGCGTGGCCGCGGCCCGCAAGGGTCACGCTTCTCTGGCGGTGGGCAACATCCTGGGCGCCAACATCATCAATCTATGCTGCGTGGCGGGCGGGTCCGCCCTTATAAACTCTCTGCTGCTCGAACGCAAGGAGATCATGTTCATGTTTCCCGCGATGTTCGTGATCGTGGCGGTGACATTCGGCTTTATGCGCGCCGGATACCGCCTGACGCGGCGTCAGGGATATGTGCTGCTGGCGCTATACGGCATATACATCGCCGGCTTCTTTTTCGTCTTTGCCTTGCTCTGAAGCTATTTCGCCGCGATGCGCAGCCACTCCTGGATAGCGGGGGAGAACTTGACGACCACGGGCGAGAAGACAACGCTCACCATGGTCATCAGCTTGATCAGGATGTTCAGCGAAGGCCCGCTGGTATCTTTGCAGGGGTCTCCCACCGTGTCGCCGATGACGGCCGCGCCGTGCACCGGGTTTTTTGATCCGTCAGGCAGCTTCTTGCCGCCGTGCGCGCCTTTCTCGATGTACTTCTTGGCGTTGTCCCAGGCGCCGCCGGCATTGTTGAGCATCGTGGCCAGTACGAAGCCGCAGGTCAGCCCGCCGGCCAGCAGCCCCATCACGCCGGGAACACCCAGGATCAGTCCCGTTACTACCGGCACGACAATCGCCAGCAGCGAAGGAACCAGCATCTCCTTCTGGGCCCCGGCGGTCGAAATCTCGACGCACTTCGCGTAATCCGGCGTGACCTTGCCTTCCATGATTCCCGGCATTTCCTTGAACTGCCGGCGCACCTCGTTGACCATTGCCCCGGCGGCGCGGCCGACGGCCTTCATGGTCATCGCGCAGAACACGAACGCCATCATGCCGCCCACGAATAGACCGCACAGCAGCAGCGGATTCATGACGTGCAGATCGTAGGCTTCCACGAAATCCATGATGTCCGCCGCGGCCGCCCGCGCTTTGTCGAACCCCATGAAAGATCCGTCCGGCGAAGCTTTCGCAAGCTTGCCGACCCAGATTTTCACCTCTTCGATGTAGGCGGCCAAAAGCGCCATGGCCGTCAACGCGGCCGATCCGATGGCAAAACCCTTGCCCGTCGCCGCCGTGGTATTTCCAAGTGCGTCCAGCGCGTCGGTGCGGTCACGCACCTCGGGCGGCAGGCCGGACATCTCCGCGTTGCCTCCCGCGTTGTCGGCAATCGGGCCGTAGGCATCCGTGGCCAGCGTAATGCCAAGGGTGGAGAGCATGCCCACGGCGGCGAAACCGATACCATAAAGCCCCATGCTCATATTGCTGAAACCGCCCGCAAATCCGAACGCACAGATAATGCCCACTACAATCGTGATGACCGGCATGCCGGCCGAGAACATGCCCGTCGCAAGACCATCTATTATGGTGGTTGCCGGCCCCATCTCCGCCTGCTCGGCGATGCCGCGCGTCGGCGCGTACTCGTCGGAAGTGTAGTACTCCGTGGCTTGCCCGATGATGACGCCGGCCGCCAGGCCCGCAATTACCGAAAAGACAATGCCCCACGGGATCATGTTCATGCCCGCCATGACAATCAGGGCCAGCAGGATCAGCGCCGAACTGCCGAGTGTGCCGGTCAGAAGCGCGCGCAACAGGTTCTTCTGGTTGGCGCCCTCCCTGCAGCGCACCAGGAACATGCCTATAATCGAGAGCAGCGTGCCGATCCCCGCCACGATCATCGGGGCCGTGACCATACCGACCGCCGTCGAAATGGCTTCAGGTCCCCTCTTCATAACCTCGTGCGTCCCAACCGCGGCGCCCAGGGCGGCCGTGGCCAGGATCGATCCGCAATAAGATTCGTAAAGGTCGGCGCCCATGCCGGCTACATCGCCCACGTTATCGCCGACGTTGTCGGCGATGGTCGCGGGGTTGCGCGGATCGTCTTCCGGTATGCCGGCCTCGACCTTGCCGACAAGATCCGCGCCGACGTCCGCGGCCTTCGTGTAGATTCCGCCGCCGACGCGGGCAAATAGGGCCTGCGTCGAAGCGCCCATACCGAAAGTGATCATCGTTGTGGTAATGTGAACCAGCGCCTCCATTTGCGTACAGTGCGCCGGCACGATGACCATGCCCAGAAACCTGACAGGCTCCTCGAGTCCCAGGTTTGGCATGTAGACCCATTTGCTGAGGACCCAGTACCACAAGCAGATATCAAGCAAGCCGAAACCAACCACGACCAGCCCCATCACCGCTCCGGAGCGAAATGCCACCTGCAGACCGCGGTTCAGCCCTTCGCTGCAGCCCTGCGCCGTCCGCGCGGAAGCGTTGGTCGCCGTACGCATGCCGATGTAGCCGCACAGCCCCGAGAAAAAACCGCCTGTAAGGAAGGCGATCGGAACGAAAGGGTTCTGGATGCCGAAGATTGCCAGCGCCGCAAGCAGGATCAGCAGTGCGACAAAGACAAGCGTTACCACCTTGTACTGACGCGCCAAATATGCCATTGCGCCCTCACGAACGTAGCGGGCGATTCCCTTCATTTTCTCGTTTCCCTCGTTGGCGCCCATCATCTTGGCATAAAAGAACGCTGCAAATCCGAGGGCAAGAAGCGAGGCTATTGGGGCAATCCACCAGGCAGCGGGAACGATACTTTCCATCTACTGATCCTTTCTCAAAAAAAGTTCACATTGGGGCGACTTGTTAGTTAGGGGTTGCAAGTTACCGGAGCGCGGCGAACCGATCAACCCTATTGTGGTCCATCCCATACCTCCGGAACACCTCTGGGCGCCCCTTCGCGCCGGGCCGCTTCCCATCCTCGCAGGGAGCCGGGACGTCCGCTACGGGGGTTCGACCAGCGCCGCCGCATGTGCGCCCGCGCACTCCGCCAGCCCATCCAGGCGGTAGCCGCCTTCGAGCGTGGACACCAGGCGGCCTCGAGCATGTTCCGCGGCGATCCGCATGACAATCGCCGTCAGTTCCGTAAAATCGGCCGGTGTAAGAGCCAATCCTCCCAGGTAGTCACCGCATTCACTGTCAAAGCCCGCGGAAATAACGACGAAATCGGGCCTGAATCTCCTCATCGCGGGAACCAGCAGCGTCCTGAAGGCCCCAACGATTTCGGTCCTTCCCGACCCCGCCGCCACCGGACAGTTCAGCGTGGTTCCCTTCCCGGGGCCCGATCCCCTTTCGTGTGCCCGCCCCGTACCGGGGTAGATCGGCCACTGGTGGGTACTGAAGTAGAAAACCGACGGATCTTCATAGAAGATGTCCTGCGTGCCGTTGCCGTGATGCACGTCCCAGTCGGCAATCAGGACCCGTTCCAGCCCGTATCGGTGTTGAGCGTAACGCGCTGCGATCGCGGCGTTGTTGAAGATACAGAAACCCATGCCGCCGTCGGCACAGGCATGATGCCCCGGCGGGCGGACGGGACAGAATGCGTTACGCGCTTTGCCGGCCAAAATATTGTCTACGGCTTCAAGCAGACCTCCCGCCGCCTTGAGAGCCACGTGGTAGGATCGGTCGCACACGTCGGTATCTCCGGTGCGCAGGCAACGTACGGAATCCCGAACGTCCTCCTTGACGATCCCGATGTATTCCCGGGTGTGGCACAGCGCGATTTCGTCTTCGGTCGCCTCGCGCGGTTCGATCGGCAGTAGATTCTCCTTGCCAACGGCATTGATCGCGCCCCGCAAGGCCGCATCGTACCGTCCCGGACTTTCCGGATGCCCGGGCCCGGGATCGTGCTCCTTGAAAACGGGATCTGCGATAAGACCGGTCTTCACGATCGTTAAGCCGGAGTGTCCGGTAAGCATGCCAAGCCGCAGTCTCACGGCGCAGCAAGCGCTCTGCCTCGGCCCCGTTATCCGTCGAACCGGGACTACGGCGTGACCGTCCTCGCTCCGGCTGCGCTGCGAGCGAATGCTGGTAGCGGCGGAGGGACTCGAACCCACGACTCGCGGATTATGATTCCGCTGCTCTGACCAACTGAGCTACGCCGCCATCCTGTTCAGCATAAAGGGGATCGAAAATTCCCCGATCCACTGCCGCGGTTTGCGCCGCGTTCGCGCATGCCAATTCCGGCGCCCTCGCCTGTAAATAACTCGAACAAACGGCAAGAAAAACCGGCAACGGGATCAGGATTCATTTCCCCTCACCTACGAGGGGCAGAAAGTACGACAACAGATCACTATTGTCAAGGGGCATGAATACGTCCGCTATGTAGTTGATCACGGCAGAGGTAAGGATGGGAGGCGCAACCGCAGGACATTCAGCAAGCTCTCTATGGCCGAGAGACACATCCGCGAGCACAACCAGAAACAGAAGGTCAATACCGAGGCCCAGAAGGTGCTCGCCAGACGAATTGGTGTAAAGGCTGACAAACTCAGCACGGACGATCTACTTGATGCGGCCAAGGCCCTAGACCTTCTCCAACGATGCGCAAGCTTGGAGACAGCCGCACGGTTCTATTTGGATCAACTTCGGAAGGAGAAAAAAGTACCTGAAAGACAATCCTGCCGAGGCCATAGAGAAGCCGACCACAAGATTGGGGAATGCTCTTCCAACACTACCGCCGTGCCGTCCGAAAAGAAGATGCAGAGAAGCTCTGGAACATCTATCCGAAGTGACATGTCATCCAGTTCGAAAGAACACTTTGAAGGACGTTAGTCCCGACAAAGTGTCAGAGCGTTCTGTCTTCCGGCACATCCTTGCCCTGAAATGCGCGCACACTCTTGCGCAAACGGATTGTTTCATATATGTCCATGCATAGCTTCCTTTCCGGCAATCGCAACATGAAACGTATGACAAACGCAAGCCATGATAATGACGGGGAAATCAGGCCGGCTTCTTACTCAAGCAGGACCACTGCGAAGTAATTCTGTTCGCAGGTGGCATCTCGAACAACCTGGATCGGCATGCCGTTGTTCCTGGCTGTTTGGAAGACATCGATGCCGCAGGATTCCATTGAAGGCCTGGCTTCGTACGGATGAAGACATTCCTCATCCTCAATATTGCACTCTTTGCATAGCCTGCATGGACCTGAGCCCATGGCAAACGCCTTGTAGTAGCCGTCGAGAAAAGCCTCGCGCTCAAGGGTTGCCGCAACTCTTGTTACATCAGTGTGGTCATCTCCGTGAATCAGGACAGCAGTCTTGTAACATTCGATCACTTTTGCAGTCTGTTCCGGTGTTGGGGAATAAGGCGGACAGGTCAGGCACTGCCCATAACCACCGCAGCCGTACTGGCATTTCAACCTTACCCACGGAGCTGTAACGATCGTTTCTGCTGGAATGATCTTTGAGTCACTAGCGCCGTGTTTTAACGCGTTTTCTACATATTTCTGCGCAGATGGTTTGCGTGCCACTTCTTGTTTCCCCTGAACACGGGATTTATTCAGACAGCCTGGTTCTCCTGTACCTGCACTCCTTTTCATGTTGCTGCCAAGCGTGTTTTCCATACGCAGTGTATTCTGGTCCAGGCAGGGAGTCAGCAAAAAACTCTGGGGAGTTCTCAATGTGAGCTGACGAAATCTACTGTGCGCCTGATGACAGGACAAATCGCGGGTAACCGTGCTCGTCCAATCCCTCCACAAGCCAGTACCAGTTAAACGTCGAGTTCACAACCACCCCTGTCTTCAAGACGATCACGATACGGTTCCAGCACCTCCAGGACCATCTCCAATGAGTTCGGCAGTCGTTTGCTCAACAGCCGCTTACCCGTCTCGTCGACGATCCCATGGAATCCGTTGTCGCCATGCAGGTCCACCGCACAATGCAGTTCCATCGTCGGCCTCCCTTTGTTGACGCTCGCCCTATGCAAGCGTACCACATCGCAGCCTCCAATGGGTAAGCCTCTACATGTTTATCAGCCCTATGTCTTGAGTGTCGGGCTGCCTTCTACCAGCACCGCCCGGTTCCAATAGACGAACACACCGAAAAACATCCACGCCAGAGCAAGCACGGACCACGCCAACACGTGCACCCCTGCCCCGAGGGCGCGTCCGAACGGACCGGCTTCCCTGGTAATCAGCGGCAAGAGCAGGCCCATACCGATCAGCATCGACTGCAACACCATCTTCGTCTTACCCATCCAATTCGCCCCGACGACAGTGCCGCGTCCGGACGCAACTGCGCGCACACCGTTCTGCAGCAATTCACGCGCGAGCAGAAGGTGCGCAACCGCAATATCAATCACTCCACCGTAGGACAGCTCGTAGAGCAGCGCGAGGACCACAATCTTATCGACCACCGGGTCCAGGTACATCCCGAGCGCACTGC
>Ga0180436_10000571_pt1:17500-37809 | contig 37809 bp, 41 predicted proteins | sample SS_ome_2_FD_132434 | JGI IMG/M metagenome (GOLD analysis project Ga0180436, IMG submission 132434) | Hypersaline lake sediment archaeal communities from the Salton Sea, California, USA - SS_3_S_2 metaG | ecosystem: Environmental > Aquatic > Non-marine Saline and Alkaline >... | reverse complement strand
CTTGGACTTCGGAGGCGGGGGAAGGACCATGGCGACTCCTTTCGCCAGAGGGGATCGCCGCCATGGCGATCCTATGCCCTCCATGATAGCCGATAAGATCAAACCGTAGGAGAGCATTTGCCCAGGGCAGAAAGTTTACGAAAACACCATCCCGCGGACCCCCATTTTACGGGGTTTTTCGCGCCGCCGGGAATTGCTGCCGGACATCTTATCGGACATTTGGCCGGAAATGGCCGGTGCTGGGGCCCGTCCTAGCACGTATTAAACGCCGCTAAGCGCAATAAAAAAAGCCACTTGCGCCGATTGACGCAAGTGGCCGTGGTGTGGAGGCGGCGGGGATCTGCGAGAACAGCTACTGTTGGCTATATGTGAACTGACATAAACCATTGTCCTGTATTAAGTTGAGGCAAACGCATGCTATATCAAGGTATTCCGGTATCTCGGCGAATTCAGAAACTCATCACCACGAATATCATAAAGCAACACACCGCCGAAAGCCACATTCTCATGCACAAAACACCCGAATTTGAAGCCGCTCCAACCACCGACACTCCGAGCGACGACCGTTTTTCACTGGCCAAGCCTGAGCGCCAACATCGATGTCTGCTAGCCCCACTCGCAAACAAAAATCGCAATTAGCGTGAGTGCTGGCCAGCGTCGCCGCTTCCTTTCGACAGCCTCCAGAATCGTTCGTGAGAAGTCGCCCGCCGTGCAGAAGCGACGTGACGACTCCGTTGACATAGCCTGCAAACAGATGGCATCCGAGGCTGCGGCAACTCTCGCCCCCCTCACATCAAGTCATCTTGGACTGAATCCGGCGGTTCAAGTCCGAACCTCCAGCAGATGCGGCCGATTATCTGCGATTGAACCCGATCCAGCACGTGGTCGTGGTTCAGGGCGATGTCCATCGCCCTCCGAAATGCTTCAACGATTTCCTCGACAGTCAACCCATCACAAACCCGATCAACAATGTGGTCGGCGATGTTCCCATCTTCAGGGATCTTACGGTTCTTCAAATCTCGGTCCTTTCAGTATTCGTCGGAAAGTAGCAGGGTACTTGCGGAACGATCCGCTTCGGTGATCAGCCAAAGGCGCTGATTGCGAGAAGTGTGGTAAACAGACAGCAACCGTCCGCCGTTCTTCAGGGCCTGATCGTTCGATGCCGCATCCTCTTTGCACACATCCCCCCAGTCGCCATTTGAGTGCCGCTGAAAAAACTGCCAGGCGGCTTCGTCGGCTTCTTCAAGGGCCTTGATCGCTCCCGGCGTGGCCAATGTCCTTCCGACTTGAAATAGGGGTCGTTCCATATTCTTCCAGATCTCATCACATGAAAGGGCGTAAGGGCCGGGGAGAGAGACCCTCCCCCCATTCACAGCACCAGGGTTTTCGGGATTATTTATCGTGGGCCAAAAAATGCAACACTCGGTGGCTTGCAGCGGGTTTGGCTCGCTTATCAAAAGAAACCTGCCGTCGGCTTCTCTAATCCCCAAGACTCCGATAGTTGATGGCTTCCGACAAGTGCTGGGGGCAAATCCGCTCCGACCGGTCGAGATTGGCAATCGTTCGAGCCACGGACAAAACACGCCGCTGTCGGTCGACATCAAGGGAGAGATTCCGCACGGAGGCATCGAACAAAGCCTTCCCGCCCTCATCCAATAAAGTCGAATCGTAATCGCTCTTGGCGGCGACTTGCTGTTGGATGTCGGCCAGCGTGGTGCCTGGCCTCTTAATTTCCTGCTCGGTGGGACACCTCAGATCGACTGTGATGTCGGTGGGCGGTTGTTTCCGAAGGTGACGATCCACCTGCTTGACCGTGCAAGCGCAGGGGGCGCTGGGGCTCGTGCGGTGTCCGCACGGGCAGGGGCGAGCCTCAAAGGTGCTTGACAGCCCAAGTGCCAGGCCGACTGCCCGCAGCATGGTCTTTCCGCAGTTCGGCGGACCGATAAACAAGATGGAATGCTCACCGGCGGCGGCGACAATCAACGCCCGCTTGGCCGTTTCATTGCCGAAGATGATGGCGGCGGGGTCATGGTCGTTAGCAGCGGCTTTCGTGCGGCGAGCGATTTCGTTGGTCAGCTTGCGATGAAGATTGGCGAGCTTCGAGTCTGTCAAAGCGATGATATTCATGTGATTCCCCTTGCAGTCGTTTTCCGCAGACACAACATGCCGTCGGGATTACGCAGCGACTGACTGCCATGTCATTAACCGCTCGAAGTAATGCTTTAACAAGGGCAGCACGGACTCGGGCTGAAGAGACTGCGGGTCGTCGTGGAAATGGAAATTCCACTTGCCACTGTAAGGGTTGCACGGGCGGTGGCAAGACGCCGTGAAGCCTGCCCCCTCCAACACATCGTCAAATCGGCAGGCCAACCAGTCTCGATGAACGGTTAGATGCAGCAATCCGGCCGGCGTGTTCAACTCGTGATCGTAGAATCTACCTGGCCGTGCGCCGAGTCCAAGGATGAAGTCCGTGACGGTGGCCTTGAATCGCTCATGGGCCTTTTCACGTTGTTTGGCGCTGGGGCGTCGTGGCACGTCTATTCTCCCATGGTTTGTGACAACTGAATTACTTGCCGTCGGGCCGATTAAGATGGACATGCTTGACAGCGCTGATCGAATAGATGCTGATCAGAGTCTCGGTAAGTCCGATCCTGTCCTTCACACCGACATAGTCCGCTCCAACACCAACCACCGTGTGAGGGAGTGGTCGAATACTACCTGGCCAGAAAGTGAGCGTGTATCGACCGCCATCCACCTTTATTTCAACGGGTTCACTCACTTTGATCTGGTCGAGCAGACAATGGGAACGCTCGCCTTTGCTTGTCGGGCCGGCCGACAAGCAAAGGCTCGCCAGTCCGAGGGAAAGTACGACAAAGGCCAACAAGTTCCATTTCTTCATAATCGTTTCTCCGGTAATTCACATGCCGTCGTCAGCCAAATAGGCGGGTTCGCAGTGACGGTGGTCTGTCGAAAGCCTACCCTCTGCCGTAAACCAAAAGGCGTGATCTCGTAACCACTCTTGATCGCTCAACGGTGGGGCATGTGTTCACGCTGAGTCGTTCCGGCGACGGCCAAGCTCATCCTTGAGATCGCATATCGTATTTTCGAGATTGCGCACCTTCTGTTGCAAGAAGACCACTCGATCAATCTCGTCATCGAGACGCCGAAGACAAGCATTTAGATCCTGGCTGTAACGCACAATCTCGGCTTCTGTCAGGTGTTCCCAAGCCATTTCATCGTCCCTTTGTCGTTGTCGTTTCCGCAAGAGTGAAACTTGCCGTCGTCGGCGAGACTGGCGGGTTCACAATAGGAGTAGCGTCGTGACAGCTGACCTTGAACGGTAATGTGGAACGCATGATTGCGCAACCATTCGGCGTCCGTCATCAATGGCACGTGGTAGTCGTGCCACGGCTTTCCGGAAACTACAATCTCACCTCCACACTGCTCCTGTTGCACGCACGCTGGACAACGACCGCCGTAGGTCCGCCGAGCATTTTCGTGCGTCCATCGATGGAGAAAGATCGCCAGGACGTGCTTCCGTTGGTTGGCGGTGAGTCGGTCGCCTCGAACGAGTGCCATTGCTCTTGCTCCTGATGCCCGAAGAACCCGCCGTCGTCCGGCTGCGCCCCCTTTCCCGGCGGAGCGGGAAAGGGGGCTACGAACCGGAACACGTCACCACTCTTCGCAAAAGCCCGGAAGGTAGTCTTCATCCATTCCCCAGCCCGCTGAAGCCAAACCGGTTTCGTGGTCGCCGTCAGCCCAACCGGGGTCGGGTTCGGCGTCGTAGTCGTTGCACAGGCAGTAAGGCATCGGGGTTTCGCATCTGCCACAGATTTCAGCGTCGTCGTATTGCTCCAGATCAGATCCGCATCCGCAGCAGGGGTAGTCGATGTGCCGGCACATAGTGAGAGTCCTTTGATCGTGTCCTTGTCTCGCTTGATTGATAGTAGAACCTGCCGTCGGTCTTTTCTCGCATCAGAATGGGATAGGATCGACTTCCTCGGGTTGGGTGGCTTCGTTGAAAGCAAGCAGATAGTCGCTTGCGGTTGCCGCTAGTCGGCTGGCTGTGAAGATGGCGGTGCGGTCGGATTGTAATGCCCTGAGCCATCCCGCCATGTAGGCCGCCGATTGCTGCTCGGCCGCTTTGTTCTCGAAGCCAAGGGCGGCGCAAAGAAAGGAGGAGGCCATTTCGGCAACCAACTCCTCCATGGCGTAGGATTCATCGCCGAAACGGGAGAGTGAACTCAGCCGATTCAGCCGGCCCTCATGACCTGACCAATGGGCCAACTCATGGAGCGCTGCCGAATAGTAGTGGGCCTCGCCTTCGAACCTGTGCTTTTCTGGCAACTGGATGAAGTCGGCAACGTGCCGGTAGAATGCCTGATTGCCGCCGTGGCGGATGTTCGCTCCGGTGGCGGTCAGAAGTCGTTCCGCCGGCTCGTAATCGGTAAAGGATCGGGGGTCTCGGAACCGTTCCAGGGCCGTGCCGTCGCATTGGCAGAGGTTGAAGACAGAATACTGGCGGCAGAAAACCCGCTGCTGCTCTTCCTGCTCACCGGTACGGGGATCGGTAGCGGTTTCCGTGACAATGTTCCAGTAAATGATCTTGGTCGCCTTCTCACCACGGTTCACATGCCCGCCCAGCTGCTTCCATTGGCGAAAGGTCGCCCAACGGGGACTGTCATACCCCTTGCGTTGGGCGGTGGCCATCAGCAGCCACACGTTGATGCCCCGGTATGCACGCTGAGAAATTGCGTTACACGGAATCCCCCCGCCTACATTCGCCCACGGCTGTCGCCACGGTGGTGTGCCTGCCTCGATCTGCTCGATGATGTTCCGACTGACGGCTTCGTAAATCTCGTGCTGACGCATGGCGTTTTCCTGCCGAGTGGTGGTTGCTTCGCTTTGCTTCTAACCTGCCGTCGGCAAGATGTGCAGTGCGAGAGGCAAGAGATCAAACGACCAGAAAAACGGCAGAAAGCGAGCATCCATTGGACAGCGGGACTACCGATGTTCCCGACTCAGCTTTACCACGAGGTCCAGGAGGTAGTCCTGAAAGTCACGACTATTGTCGGTAGCACCGGTGACGTAGTGGGCGACTTCTTCCAATGCAACCTTGAGTAGTCGATTCGACAGCCTACCGACATCAACCACACCGCACGGAGCCAAATCACTGTTGATATAGACCACGCCATCCCGATAGTAGCCGTTGAGCATCACGCCCGCATCGAGCATCGACGTGAAGCATTGAACAGCCGGTTGTTTTTTGCCATTGGTGAGGCCGTGCTGATCAATTAGTGTCCAGATGAAGTCAACTGCCAATTTGGCTGAAACCGTTGGCTCAGTGATCTCACGGCCCGATAGTTCATCTAACGAGAGAACACTCGTCGGAGTCCGAACACCATACTCGGCGGCGGCACTGACAAGTCCTTCGGGAGCCGCAAGCGGCGTATAGCCCTTGCGCTCCAGCTGCTGACTTGCCTTATCGTTGGTCAAGACAGCGTTCTCGCCCGCAACTTGCACAAACGCTTGCTGCCAAGCTTCTCGCTTTCGCTGCTCTTGCTCGGCACTGTCGCCATAGGCAGGGCGTAGGGAATAGAAGTCGAAACCCAATTCCCACACCGGTCTCGTGGAAGTCAGCAGATGGTTGAACAGGATCGCCAGCACTTCCTTATCGGCGTTGGCCAGCGCTTGTCCGCAGTGGTGGCGGACGTCCCAGTCAGATGCCTTGCGGGCTTCGTCGATTGACAGATCATTCAGATTGTAGTCGAAGAGCGATTCCGTATCGGATGACTCGAACTCCCGCACACGAACACCACGGCGGTAGATCACGGCCGCTCGTCGGTCGCCCAGGTTTCGATTCCGCTTTGGCAAAATCGCCTTGTTGAGGGAGTCGGGTTCGGAGAAATGGAGAAACCACTTACCCAAGTCGTTGTAGAAAGCCAGCACCTCGGGGGTCAATGGGACGAAGACCCGGGTGTGGTCTCGTTTCGCCCGCACCTGGTTTTCATCCACGATCTCGACCTTGATCCGCTTCCAGTTGCCATCTTCCCTGATCGACCGGTCGATGGCGTTACTGACGAATTCCCGAAGCGCCAGAGCAATTTCCGTCCAATCTTGTTTTCCGTAATCGAGGACGAAGCCGAGGTCCTCCGTCGCCGAGCGATTCGCTCCGGTGGCCGGGTCGGTGCCGCCATAGCGCACACAAACTCGGGCGAAATCCTTGCTGGATTGGCTGTCGGCGACGCTTTGAGGGCGGGTGAAAAACTCCAGCCGGAGCGATCCGCAGAACACGACGGGGGCAATCTCATTGCGCAAGCAGACGGCGACGCCGTGCTTGTTGCCCGAACCGAATTGGCCGATAACGCCTTGTTGACTGGAGGTGTCGGCTAAGCTGACACCCAAAACGGTGAACCCCTCGGGAGGGCAGACGCCAACGTTTTCAATCTTCAGGTAGGCAGGCATTGTGTTTTCCTTTCACCTTGCGATGAAAGGAAAACCTGCCGTCGGCTAACGTGGTGCGTGCGAAAGTGCTGGGGAAAGACTGTTGGCCGACGGCAGGTTGTGATTGAAACAGACGAGACAAGTCACCCGAGCAGGAGAAGTAGCATGCCCGTACCAGTCCAGAATTGCGAGTTCGTTTGTGCGACAGATGTGTTCCAGGGATTTCCGACCGACATCTGGACCGAGATCGTTGAAGGTGACCCCAACTTCACCTGGGGCAGCAACAATCGTTCAATGGTGACCATCGAGTGTATCATCGACTACTTGGACAACGCCGGGATTGAATACCCCGAGGGATTCCGGCAGCGGTGCGAGGAGGTAGGCTTGCAGATGTATGTCGATCTGGAAAACTGACCGGCACTCCGCCAAGAGCCTCCGAACGACACGCTCAGGTCGGCCGTACAGTGTGCCGCCGGAACGGTTTAGTCTCTCTCCCCAGGGGACGAGCCAGGACAGCCCCGGCACAGCGTTTTCCGTCCGAATTTCGGACGGAAAACGGGGGACCACCACTCTTAGCTGACAAATCCCGACCTTCTCGCTCGGCGATTACCGCTGGAGGCGCTGCAAGTAGAACAACCCGCCCGGAAATGTCCCCTATTGACACCAAGCACGCCGGGACATATTATTAAATCGGTGGCGTGGGGCTCCCCACCGTTGACGGAGCGATGAACAAGACTGATGGATTGACCCGTGGCTTTCACCCTCAAACTACCCGCTGCATTGAGAAAGGCCGGTTGGAAGGTCAAGATACGGGACAAGGAGAGGCGTGAGCCACCCCACGTGACAATACTGCGAAGAACAGACGCTTGGCGAGTCAATCTTCGAACCGGCAACTTCATGGATGCCAGTCCCGATCCTTCAGCTGTTCCGGACGAAGTGGTCAATCACATGCGCTCTCACTGGGAACGGCTGTGCAGAAAGTGGGACGAGATGTATCCGGACAACCCTATGAAGAACGACGATTAGGAGCACCGAGATGGCCATGGTTACCCAGGATGCGACGTTCGATCTCGACGTCTTTCTCCTCGACCGGGCAAAGAAACGCCCCGCCAGCTTTGCCGCATTGCGTCCCCACGTTGTTTCCACGTTGGGGGACGTTCGGGACTCCGTGGCTCACGCATCGAGGGATTCGCTGTGGATCAGCTATGCGAACGACTTGACGGACGCTCTGATGCGAAGTCTCTCGGCAGGTTCTTCCGCCTTGGGGCTGGGACTATTCGTCCACCCCCTCGACACAAAGAGCATTCCGGCGCTGTCGGCGGCGTTTCGACGGATCGCCTTCACCGCAGACGGCGGATTTATCCCGGCAGATGAACTGGCAGAGGTGTTGAGAGCGGAAAACCGGGCCGATCTGTTCGTCGGTGGCATCGTAAATCAAGGCACGGAAACGATCACGTTTTGGCGGGGCGATTTGCAGTCCCTAACTGTTCCGTTTTCGGCATTTGAAGAGTCGGGAGACGGTACCGTGCCGGACTTCACTTCGTTCGCAGTCGTTGATTTTGGACAGACCGTTCGGCTTGGCGAGTACGAGGCGGCCGTGGATGCCATTCTCTACGAGTTCGACCGTGCCTATCGCCGGAAGATCAAGAAAGAGCGACACGGGACGGAGCAGTCTTTTGGAGCTTCCGTGCGCCGTCTGCGAAAACAACGAGGGCTTCGGAGAGAGGATTTCGAGCCAGAGTTGTCGGCAAAAACAATCGCTCGCATCGAGCAAGGTAAAGTCAAGCGGATTCACCCCAGCACGCTGGATGTTCTTTGTGATCGGCTATCCGTTGCGGCGGATGAGATCAGATCATACTGATACCGCATGGGAATAGGATTGGGGCAAACGAAAAGAGGAGTGCAACGGCTATCCTCCACCTCCTAAGCGAAAAGGCGCACAAACAGCCCGCAGGCGAAGGCGCAAAGGACGGTAACGCAATGAGCGGCAAGACAAAATACGGCCTCAAGGGCAAAGCCCGTGATTCCTATCTGGAGTTGGTCCTCGCTTTTCCCCTGGCCTCGATTCGGTCGGAAGATCAACTGAGCGAAGCGCAAGCGGTGATAGATCGCCTGCTTGCCAAAGGCCGACTTGACGGCGGTGAGGCCATGTATCTCGACGCTTTGAGCGATCTGGTTGCGAGTTACGAAGACGAGCATTACGACATCGAACCTGCCTCCGATGCTGATATGCTTCTGCATTTCATGGATGCAAGAGGCGTGACGCAGGTGCAACTTCACAGAGATACTGGGATTGCCAAGTCAACCATCTCTGAGGTGCTGGCGGGAAAGAGACCATTCAGTCGGCAAGTGATTCGGAAGGTGGCGGACTATTTCCAAGTCGACGTCTCTGTGCTGGCATCACACTTGTGAGATCACTACTCCGTCAAAAGCGTCCGAGCGACACGCTCGGCTTCGGACTGGTTGACGTAGATGCCGTGGATCAAGGCATCGTCCAGCCCGCCTCTTACTTGGCAGGCAAATTCGAGCATATTGGTTTCAAAGCAGATGTCTCCCATCTCCGACACGGGAGTGGGCTTCGTTACGATCCAGAACGTGGCTGGAAACCCTTGAAGCTCTACCTTCAGATCTCCATGACCCGGATTATGAAGCCACACTCGTTGAACGCCTTGCATGGAATTGTCTCCTGATGCCTTCGCTGACTTTCTGGCAGCGAGCGGATGCCGATCAGTAATTCATTCTCTCGATACCGTCGGCCAACTGTTCCTCAGTCTGCTCGACATATCGCCGAGTCGTATTGAGATTCGAGTGGCCCAAAATCTGAGCCAATCCGACCAAGTCGCCGGGATTGGCGTCCAGGTATCGATGGGCGAATGTGTGCCGGAGCAGGTGGGGGTGCAATTCGACGCCGACGACGGCGCTGTATTTGTCGCACAAAGCCCGGACGCCCCGATCCGTTAGCGGTCCTCGTTCTCCGATGAACAAATGATTGCACTCGGACGGCGGCCGAACATCCAAGTATGCCTGCAACGCTCGTCGGGCTGGAAGCGGTAACGGCACGGATCGCTGTTTGTTTCCTTTGCCACAGCGGAAGATCACAGTGCCACTCCGATCCGCAATGAATATGTCCCTCAGTTTCAGCGCCACCAAATCGCCTACCCGGCAGCCGGTATAGAGGAACATGGACACGATTGCATTCGCACGAATATCTTCCCGCAACTCGATCTCCCGCAGGAGCCGCCTCACTTCGCTGCGTTCTAAACCTTTCGGAGCAAGTTCTTGACGGCGGAGTTCTTTGACCGGCTTGGCGGGGTTCGCTTCCAAGTGTCCCCGATCAACCAGCCAAGCGAAGTAGCGCCGTAAGCTGACCAGACAGCGATTCACCGTCGCCACGGCCTGTCCTTGGTTTCGGCGCAGGTCCGCCTTGAAATCGGCGACATCTCGGATGGCAATTCTTTTCACGCTGAAAATTTCTGCATTGGCTGACAAAAACCAATCGGCGAATTTCCGTAGGTCGGCGATGATCGCTCGGCGGGTAGCCGCAGCGAAGTCGTGGTCGTCCAGGAACCGGGAGACGAGACCCGTCTCTTCCGGGTCCGAAAACAGGCCCGAGAAAACATTATCACTCGAATTCTGACCGCCTTCCGAACAGAAATCGGACATGACTCTGGCGCTCCTGACCCTGAATTGGGGCGATAAGGGTAATTATCGGTTCAGATTACCGGTTGAATTCTGACGCTGCAGATGGACAAACACGGCTCGGATAACCTCCGGTTCGCTGACGCCTTTCGTTCCGCCTGGGAAGCTCACTCGGATCGCTCCCTCGACTTGATCGGCTGTTGCCGAGTTCAGGCCGAGCGCTCGAACGCCGTCGATGATGTTCGTGTATCGCTTCTTCGCCTTCGACTTGCCGGTTCCTTTTGGGCGTGTTGGCTCGCCCCCCCTCTTGCAGTAGAACAAGACTGGACGGCCATTGATCCCGCAGTTTCGTCGCCGCACTTCTAAGCATGTTCTTTGCTGGCTTTCAACAAACAGTGGACGCTTTGTGGCCGTATTGTAGACGGGCGGCGGGAACACGCCGTCGTCGATCAGCTGGTAGAATCTGGCCCGGCTCAATCCAACCATGCGGGCCATCTCGGCGACCGTAACGGCGGCTTTCGTTTGAACTTTGCTTTCAATCATATGGCGATCCTTTGGCAAAAATCAGACGGCTTGTTGACTGTTCTTCAACACGTGTTCACGCCCCTGTGCGGTCAAGTGACGCACGCTCTGGTGATCTTTGGCGATCAAACCGGCTCGTAACAAGAATGATTCGACCACCTCGCTCACGGTGCGAGTCGGAAGACCAAGAGCGGATGCCAAAACGTTTAGACGAGCCGGGGCCTGGGTTAGCAGCCGCAGATAGGACTGCTCGTTTGGACCGAGACCCAACTCGTCGAGTTGTTCCAACTCGCAGGCACGTCGCAAATGCTCCATCCCCACCTCGTCTTCTCCGAGGGAACGTGCAACACGGTGACAGGATTGGAGCAGGCGAAGTGCGAGGCGAGGAGTTCCTCGTGATCGTTTCGCAATCTCTCCGAGGACTTCAGCCTCGACTTCCCAGGCTAACGCACGGCTTCGCTGTTCCACCACTTGGGCCAACTCTTCTTCATTCAGGAAGTCGAGCCGCAAGACGAGTCGCATTCGATCCCGGAGTGGTTGCAGAATGTGGAATTCGTCGGTCGTTGCCAAAAGCAGCGTAAAGTTGGCGATCGGGATGCTCTGCGGCGAGCCATTCCCTGTCTTGATGAAAACACGCTGCTTATCGAGAGCCAAATACAAGCTGGTTTGAAACTCCCGCTTCATTTCGTGAACTTCGTCGATGAATACGACATCTCGGTCTTTGGCGTTTAGCAGTAGGCCGTTGAGTTCGGCGGGGGCATTGAGCGTCTGCCCCAGGACCTCATGACACTCCGTCGACATCTCATTTGCAATTACGTGGCAGACGGCGCTCTTCCCAAGGCCGGGCGGCCCCACCAACAGTGCATGATCTACCTTCCGGCAGTCCTGTTGTGCGGCGTCAAGGGCAACCTCGACCTGCTTTATCACGTTCCGCTGCCCAATCAGATGCCTGATCGATGTGGGCCTGGCATCGTTGATGTCGGTTCGCTGGCTCATGGTTATCTCACATGCCGTCGTGGAATTGTGAATCCGGCGTGATGGTTGTGCCATCATATTCGTGGTACGGTCCAGCTAACCTGCCGTCGGCTCACGGAAAACACCGCAACTGTTGGTGGAGTCCTTTCGCCGGGTCGATCTCGTCTGGTTCGAAGTGGAGACTCTCGGAGTATCTCACACATGGAAGGTGCTTTCGGTCCGACAATTCGAGATAGGTCACATCCCATCCGCCGTCATCGCCTTTCCCCACCAAAACAAGGACTCGATGCTCGCACTGCTCCACTTTCAATGCCGACATTCCGTAGATGGCGTTGTATTCGCCCGTGCGGTCGACCACGTCTCGGCCGAGTGAATCTTGATAGGCAACTGGCATGTGGTCTCTCGTTTCGGCGGGGTACATTACCGTACCGCAGTTGCTCCAGCAATGGGCCAGAGCGAGATTTCCAAGTACGGGGAAGCGGGTCGGTCGCAAGTAGACGATTCAAGTCGCCAGCAACGCCGGCGGAGTGATGAGAGTTACACGTCTGGCAATTCGTCCACTTGCACAAGAGGCTCCCAATATGGGTCGAAGCTTACCATCGCACCGTGCAACGACGCTGGTCTGGCGGTCGAATTGTCAATCTTTGTCTTCAGCGCTCGGATCATAAAGGATGCTGCCTCCTGCTCCGTGAACTTGCCGTCGCCATCTCGGATCTCGACAAAGAAACGACCCTCAAAATAGGTGACAGGCCGAGCCATCATGTCGTCCCTCGCTGTCTGTAAATCTCCAAGGAGCGATTCGAGCGAGGTGTAGAGTCTCGCCTTGGCCAAGTCGCACGACCAATGCTCCCCAGTCCAAAAATGGTGACTGTGCGAGCGGATGACGATTCGCTCGAAACAAGCGTGAGTAATACGGTCGGGGTCAACCTGCATGGCAGCTCCCCATCTTTCTTCATCAATGACTATGATATTCCTCACTACCGGCAGAGAGGCGAGCCACTTCATTCCAACCCCTCAACATCCTCCGACTCGCACGGCTCCGTCTCACGGTCACAGTTGGGACACCGATCATTGGACGTAGAGAACCAAGCGTCCTCCCAGTGCAATTCGCAGTGCCGGCAATAATAGTGGTTCCGAAACAGGCTCGGCGGTCCATTGGTCAGTGCGGTGTCGTTTTCTTTGTCCATAGCGTGATCTCCTCGAATTAGATGAGTAATGGCTATCGTTTTCTAAACCTGCCGTCGGAAATTTCTTACCTACTCGACCACGCCCAGCGACTCCCAATCCAAGTGACAACTGATCAGGGCGTTCTGGAGACTCTCCGGCCCAGGGAAGCCGTGGTCAATTTGGACTTGAATCGCCTGGGAGAGAAACCATTTCAGTGCGTCCAGCGTAAATTCCCGGTCCGAATCTCGGACTTCCACCACCAACCGGCACTCGAAACGGGTGACAGGCAAGGCGTCGAGTTCTGCTCGGATCTTTTCAATCTCAGGCGCTGCATCGTCAAGGCCGTGGTATAGCCTCGCACTCGCTTGGTTCGTCGACCACGCTCTGCCTGTCCAATAAAGCCCGTTGTCGGCCTGAATCACGAGGCGTAATAGATGTTTCGTCGAAAAGCGTCTCGCAGCGATGTTCATGGTCTGGGTGGCTCCCCGGGAAATTTCTTCCGACACCCCGCCGAAACATGCCGTCGGAGAGTTGCCTTTGTCTGCCACCGACGAGGCACAGATTTCCAGGTTGGCCACGGCGTGTTTTCCACGGCATGACTGATAAGATGGGCATGGTTTCACGATTACGCCGCCCTCATGCGAAATGAACATCGTCCGGTGCCGCTGTCGAGGGGCCGGGCGCTTGCAAACCGGCGGAGAAAAGCTTAAATTGGCGGCACCGGCCAATCGCACCCCATCTGTGGTGGGGGTGCAGGCTGGCTGGAGCGTGATCAGCTGGCTATCGGATTAGGTGGCGTTGCTGGTGGGGACCTGTTTAGGCGGACGCATTTTCCGCCAACCCGCACGCCTACCTGAAAAAACTCTACCCAACTGGATATGATCTGGCAGGGTGGACTGGTAAGTTGGGCGATAGTGCGGCCGGGATGGTACGACCTTTCTCAGGCCGGCTCGCCAAGAGGGAGAGTGATATGCCAGTAGTCGGTGACATCCAGAGAGCCGTGGAGCAAGCGAACGGTCGTTTCCACCGCTTGGTTCTGGTGGTCGGCCCGACCGGCTCTGGCAAGACCGGTCTGCTGCGCTCGTTCGCTGCGCAGGCAGGCCGAGACTGCCACAACGTGAATCTCGAAATCAGCCAACGGATGCTGGAACTCACCAAGCTGCGTAGGCCACGCCAGGCCGACCGGATATTCCGGGACTGGATATCTACGACGGGCAACGCCCCATTGGTTTTAGACAATCTCGAAGTCCTCTTCGATTCGGGGTTGAAGCTTGACCCGCTGCGGTTGCTCCAGGCGTCCAGCCGGAATCACACACTCGTCGCATCATGGAATGGGAGAATCCACCACGACGTATTGGTCTACGCTGAGCCAGACCATCCGGAGTATAGATGGTACCGAAGTATTGACGCCTTGATTGTGAATGTCGGACACGAAACGTATAACGAATGATGGTGCCTGCATGAAATATGCCGAACTGATCGACTTTGAACCAATCGAATCCATCATCGAGTTGCGGGACGCCGACGCCCACGATAAGGCCCGCAGTCTTGTCGAGACGTTCGTGATCTCGGATCGGATGGCCGAGCAACTCACTGAAATCGTCGTGCCGAATCTCCAGTACGACAAACCCGCTGACAATAAAGGCATCCTCATCGTCGGCAACTACGGTACAGGTAAGTCGCACCTGATGTCCTTTATTTCGGCACTGGCCGAACATGAGGATTTGGCTGACGCCTCTCAGAACGAAGATGTTGTGAAGGCGGCGAAAGAAGTCACCGGCAAGTTCAAGGTCGTCCGAACCGAAATTGGCTCCACCATAATGAGCCTACGGGAAATCATTTGCGGTGAGCTTGAAGATCATCTCGCTGACTTGGGAGTTAACTTTTCGTTTCCGCCTGCTGAGAAGGTGCGCAATAACAAAGATGCCCTCAACGAGATGATGGGGAAGTTTCACGAGAAGTACCCAGACCACGGGTTGCTGATGGTCGTGGACGAGCTTCTCGACTACCTCCGAAGTCGACATGACCAGCAACTGGTTCTTGACCTAAACTTCCTGCGAGAGATCGGAGAAGTCTGCGATGATCTCCGCTTCCGGTTCGTCGCCGGTTTGCAGGAGGCTCTGTTCGATAATCCTCGGTTTCAGTTTGTGGCCGACAGCGTGCGCCGAGTAAGGGCTCGCTTCGAGCAACTCCGCATCGTGCGAGAGGATGTGGCGTTCGTGGTGTCGGAGCGTTTGCTCAAGAAGACCCCAGAACAGCAGGCTCTCATTCGAGACCACTTGGAGAGGTTTACGCCACTCTACGATACGATGGCGGAACGGATCGAAGAGTTCGTGCGGCTGTTCCCAATCCATCCAGCGTACCTTGAACAGTTTGAGCGAATTACGGTCGCTGAAAAGCGTGAGGTCTTGAAGACGCTCAGCGCCGAGATGCGCCAGTTGCTAAACAGGGAAGTGCCAACCGAGGAAACCGGGCTGGTCAGCTACGACTCGTATTGGCGATTCCTTCTCGATGATGTCTCGCTGCGCACGGACCCGGATGTCAAAGAAGTCATCAACAAGAGCAACGTGTTGGAGGGCCGAATCAAACAAGCCTTTACCCGGAAGGCGTACACACCGATGGCCCTGCGTCTATGCGCCGGGTTGTCGGTGCATCGGCTGACCACCGACGACATCCATGCCAAGATCGGACCGACCGCCAGCGAATTGCGTGACGACCTATGCCTCTTCCATGAAGCACTTCCGGAGAAGAACAGTGACTTTCTGCGGACGACGGTCGAATCATGCCTGAACGAAATCGTCAAAACGATGAGCGGGCAGTTTATCACGCACAACAAGGAGAACGACCAGTATTACCTTGATCTCGAAAAGGACATCGACTACGACACCGAGATCGAAAAACGCTCCGAGAGCTTATCTCCCAGCGAACTCGACCGCTACTACTTCGACGCTCTCAAACGAGTCATGGAGTGCGCCGACCAGACCTACGTCACCGGCTACCGCATCTGGGAACACGAAGTCGAGTGGCGAGAACACAAAGTCACCCGGCGAGGATACCTGTTCTTTGGCGCTCCCAACGAGCGATCCACGGCTCAGCCGCCACGAGATTTCTACGTCTATTTCATTCAGCCGTTCCAACCACCGAAATACAAGGACGACAGTCTGGGCGACGAGGTATTCTTCTTCCTCAAGCACCCAGATGAAGAGTTCGACCGGGCATTACGTCTCTATGCAGGCGCACGAGCGATGGCAGCCCAGGCGGGCAGTGCTACAAGGAAGAAATACGAGGACAAAGGCGACCTTTACCTGAAGACCCTGACGAACTGGCTGCGCCAGCACATGCTGACCGCCTTCGAGGTCACCCACCAAGGCGTGTCCAAGAAAATGGTCGAGTTCCTGAAAGGCCATCGCACGGGAAACATGACCGTGAGCGAACTGGTGAACCTCGTTGGCTCGGTGGCACTCGGCCCGTGCTTCGAGGAAAAGTACCCCGAGTATCCGACGTTCTCGGTAACCATCACGGCGTCGAACCTGGATGATGCGGTTACCGATGCCATCCGCTCCTTGTCGGGTGGCCTGCGGACAAACATCTCCACGGCAGTCTTGCATGGCTTGGAACTGCTCGATGGCGACAAGATTCGGCCCCACGACTCTCGCTATGCTAAGAAGGTCTTGGAGAAGCTAAAAGGCAAGCCCAAAGGCCAGGTTCTTAACCGGAACGAACTGCTTGAAGAGCAATACTCGAACGTCGAGGTTGAACGTGAATACAAGCTGGAGCCGGAACTGCTGGTCGTGGTCCTCCTTGGATTGGTCCATAGTGGTGACGTGACCCTGAGTCTCGTCGGTAAGAAAAAGGTCGATGCCGCAAGCCTTAGTGACTTGGGAAAAACGTCTGTCGAGGAGTTTTGCAAGTTTCGACATGTCGAACGTCCGAAGGACATTCCGCTGTCGGAGTTGGTGGCCCTCTTTGAGCTTGTCGGTCTGTCAGAAGGGTTGATCCGTAATCCCGACACTCGGGAAGAGGCCATCAAGCAACTTCATGAAAAGACAAGCGGTATCGTAAAACGCCTCGTCGTTTCCAAACAGCACGCCCAATCGGGGCTACCATGCTGGGGTCACGAATTGATCCCCGTGGATAAGAGGGAGGAGTATCGCAAGCGTCTGGACGGATTCCAGGGCTTTTTGGAGAAACTGCAAGCCTACAACACGCCGGGGAAGCTCAAGAATTTTTCATATTCGGTGGAAGAAGTGCAAGCTCATGAGGCTGACCTGGATCTACTGGCGGAATTGGAAGGTGCAAGTGGTTTGGTGGCCGACTTGACTCCACTTACGTCATTCCTGACAACCGCCGAGGCTGTGCTGCCCACCGGTGACTCCTGGACCGAGAAATCAAAGAAGGTTCGTAGCGAGTGGCAGCCGCAGTTGCTCGATGGATCGAAACGCAACGATCCGAGCTTCCGGCAGAAACTTCTCCAAGCGATGGAGAGGTGCAAGAGGGACTACCAAGACCATTACCTGGCGTTGCATAAGAAGACTCGCCTCGGCATCAACGAGGACAAGAGAAAGGGGCAATTGCTCAAGGACAGCCGTCTGGAACGTCTTAACAAGTTGGCGGGCATCTCGCTTCTGCATCCCGGGAGCCTTACCGATCTGCGAAACCGACTGGCGGAACTCAAGCCGTGCTGGACTGTCGGTCGTGAAAAACTGGAAACAAACCCGATTTGTCCAGACTGTGGCTTCCGACCCACGGATGAAAAGACCGGACCATCGGGATCGGCGGCACTCGATGCCATCGATGAAGAAATCGACAAGCTGCTGGATGGCTGGGTAGAGACCCTGCTCAATGATCTATCCGATCCAACCGTCGAGAAGAGCATCGAACTCCTCGACGCCGATCAGAAGAAGGCCGTGAAGAAAGTCATCAAAGACCGAGCCTTCCCGGACAAGATCAGCAACGAACTGATCCAAGGGATTCAGAATGCAACTTCGGGGCTGACGCCGATCACCGTCAAGTCTTCGGACCTACTCGGCTCGCTAAGCGACAGCAGCGCTCCCTGCACTGTCGAGCAGTTCAAAAGCCGCTTCGAGGAATTCGTACAGGAGATGACCCGTGGCAAGGATGTCGCCAAAATTCGCATCATCATCGAAAAAACTGACTGAGAAACGGAGCCATGACAACGCACCTGTCCGCACGCCTCGTATGGCATAATGCGTGGGTATGTTGTCGGTGCCATCGTATCGTGAGCAGTGGGATCGCAAGCGGCAGTGGTACGAAGACAATGGCTATCTGGATCGGCTGATTACGTCGGAGGACGGATCAGACGGCAGCATCAACGCCGCCGAGATTGAGCAGACAGCACGCAAACGCATACTATTAGAAGACTAGCGAAGCACGAGACATGTTTCAATTGCGAGCAGCAAAAACCGACGAGTCGAACTCCATCATCATTGCATTCCATGCACAGTGGCAAGAAGCATTAGAAACGTCAGACATTTCAGTTGTCTTTCGCAAGTTTGGTCCGAGGAACTACCAGCCATCGTGGATTTACGCCTACTTGACGAAACCAACCAGTGCAATCGTGGCGAAACTACAACTCACGAGTTGCGAACACGTGGATGTCGAAGACGCCGCTGCGTTTGCAGAGCAAGGAATGATGACAAGGCAAGAGGTTATCGACTACGGCGCACGCTTTTCCAAGCTGTACGTGTTTCACATTGGCCGCATTCTGATGGCACGGTCCCCGATCACCTTTCGATATCTTGTCGATGAGTATGGCTATTGGCCTGATTCGACCTTTATACCGCTCACGCCGGATGGTGAGCGCATTCTTGACACTCTTGGCGATTTCGGTGAATAGCAATGGCAAAACACAGACAACGCAAACTCGATACACAATCTGATGCGTCAACTGGACCTGTTTCGTGCCTCGGCATGACATTCGACGACGACACTGCCCGTAGGGATTATTTCCTTGAGCAACTTCGCATCAAATTGAGCGATCCGGCTTTTCGGAGCGACGAGGGCTTTCCGAGCGGCGACGACGAGGCAATTCTCGCCATGTCCGACCCACCGTACTACACCGCTTGCCCTAATCCGTGGATTCCTGATTTTATCGCTGCTTGGAAGAAAGAAGCAGGCGCATCCTCGAATTACCACCGAGAGCCGCTTGCAGTCGATGTCAATGTCGGGAAATCCGATCCAATATATCGAGCGCACTCGTATCACACGAAGGTTCCGCATTTGGCAATTGTTCCGTCGATTCTTCACTACACCAATCCCGGTGACGTGATCCTCGATGGTTTCTGCGGCTCTGGTATGACAGGCGTTGCGGCTCGTTGGTGCGATGTAGCGCCTCAGAGTTACAGAATGGAATTGGAGTCGCAGTGGAAGCAGGAAGGGCGTGACTTGCCCCAGTGGGGAAAGCGGAATGTGATTCTTGTTGATCTGGCACCAACGGCAACATTTATTGCCTCGAACTACAACCTCCCCGTTGACATCGATCAGTTTGAGGCAGTTGCGTCACGAATTCTGGACGAACTCAGGGACGAGTGTGCGTGGGCGTATGAAACACATCACGGCAAGTCCTCAAATGGTGTCATTTCTTTCATGGTGTGGTCTGATGTGTTTGCGTGTCCAGACTGCTCCAGCGATTTTCCATTCCTTGACAACGCTATCGATCCAGAGAGTGGTCGTGTACTCGACGAATTCCCATGTCCGCATTGTGGATCGCTCCTCAACAAGAAGCGGCTGAATCTTGTGTTCACTTCGAGCCTCGATCCGGTCCAACGAGTAGCTCGTGAACAACCTGAGAGAGTGCCACGAAGGATCAAGTACAAGGTCGGAAGAAACTCGTCATTCAAAGATGTTGATGATTACGACCTCGAAGTAATCGAACGTGTTGCATCGCTGCCCTTTCCCGAGAGCGCACCAACCAATGAATTCCCTGACATGCAGATGACAAGAGTCGGCAGGATGCGCACCACGAAGGTGCAGTATATCAGAGACTTGTTCCTTCCCCGCTCGCTGAACGTGTTGTCACGCTACTTTGAGAAGTGTCGGCAAGTTGAGGACGTGCATCTCCGCAATGCACTACTGATGCTGGCGCAGCACCAGTTCGTGAACGCTTCAATCTTGAATCGTTATCGACCAGCGTCCAGCTTCGGCAATTCTCCGCTCACCGGCGTGTTTTACGTGTCATCGTTGATTGCCGAAGCGAACGTCGTCGATCTTCTGTCTGGTAGCGTCAAGCGAATTACACGGATGGCTAAGACGCCGTGGGGGTCTTGGAACAAGGATGGCGTAGTGATTTCAACAGCGAGTGCATCCGCTTTATCTGACATCGATGATGCGTCTATTGACTACGTGTTCACAGACCCGCCCTTTGGCGAGAACATCTACTACTCGGACTTGAACTTTCTTCCCGAATCATGGCATGGCGTGTTTTCAGCCACCGACAAGGAGGCAATCGTTGATCGAGTGAAGGGGAAGGCGCTCAATGAGTATCAAGAGTTGATGCGAGCGTGTTTTTCTGAGTATTGCCGTGTCCTCAAACCGGGCCGATG
>Ga0180436_10000571_pt1:0-12500 | contig 37809 bp, 41 predicted proteins | sample SS_ome_2_FD_132434 | JGI IMG/M metagenome (GOLD analysis project Ga0180436, IMG submission 132434) | Hypersaline lake sediment archaeal communities from the Salton Sea, California, USA - SS_3_S_2 metaG | ecosystem: Environmental > Aquatic > Non-marine Saline and Alkaline > Hypersaline >... | reverse complement strand
TCACGTCGCACGCTACTTGGCGGCGGAGCGGGCGAAACGGTCGGTGGGCAAGCTGGCCTTGGTGGTTGTGGACGGCTTGGCCCTCGATCAATGGCTGGTGCTGAGGCGGTGTTTGGAGGCAAAAAAACTCGGATGGCGACTGGAGGAATCCATTGTCTTCGCCTGGGTGCCGACGCTGACTTCCGTGTCCCGTCAGTCGATCTTCGCCGCCGAGCCGCCCCTCTACTTCCCCGAGTCGTTCAATACGACCGACCGGGAATCTACCCACTGGACTCGATTCTGGGAAGACCGAGGCGCCAGTCGGGATTCGGTGGAGTATGTTAAGATGGTCGAGTCCGGGGACTCCGAGGCGCTAGACAAATGCCTCGGCAACCCGCACTTGGCCGTGGTGGGCATCGTGGTGAACACAGTCGACAAGATCATGCATGGCGAACATCAGGGGACCGCTGGGATGCACGATGCCGTGCGCCTTTGGGCGGGCAAGGCAATCTCACTGTTTCAGCGCCTACTGGACGAGGGGGCCGAAGTCTACCTGACCGCCGATCACGGTAACATAGCCGGCGAAGGCGTCGGTATCCCGAGGGAGGGCGTCCTGGTCGAGGTCGGAGGAAAACGTGCAAGGATCTACGACAGCCCGACATTGCGAGCCGAAGTAGAGTCTGAATACCCCGAGAGCATCGCATGGCCGAACATTGGGCTTCCACCAGAGCAGAATGCCCTATTGCCGAAGGGCTTGCGGGCATTTGCACCATCTGGAAAACATGTTGTATCACATGGCGGTGTAGCATTGGAGGAAGTCGTCGTTCCCTTCGTGCGAATAGTCAGGGATGAGGAATGAGTATGATTGTCGGATTTGACAGAAAGATCAAAGGGGAATGGCTGGATGCTTTGGCCGACCAAGCGGCCAAGGGCGAGGGCATCACCGCACTGCGACAATACCTGCATGGTTTGTTGAAGGATGACCATCCCGCTGACACAGCTCGTGGCAAGACTGTCACTGTCCTGATGCGGATCTGGGTGCATCTTCCACCCGAACACCTTCCAATACGAGAGCAGGCGTTCGATCTTCTGAAGAAGATCCGGGCTGGCGACCGCATCTGGTTGCATTGGGGGATGTGCATGCTGGCCTACCCACTGTTCCGAGACACCGCCACGGCCATTGGCAGATTACTCAGACTACAGGACGACTCGACCTTGTCACAGCTACAGCGTCGGCTCGTCGATGCTTGGGGCGAGCGATCAACGGTCAAGAGAGCCAGCCAGCGAGTGGTTCGCAGCATGGTGGACTGGCACACTCTTGCCAACATCGACGGCCCTGGACATTTCACCGTTGCACCGAAACTGACGACACACTCAAAGGCGCTGCAACTGTGGTTTCTGTGGGCCTCCCACGCTGCTGCCGAGGCAGAGATAGTCGAGGCGACGCAATTGCTTGACCTACCGTCCATGTTTCCGTTCAAGCTGACAGTTGGCAAGATGGATCTACGGCGCTCGCCGCATTTCACTTTGCATCGCCAGGGTTTGGATATGGAGATGGTGGAGATTACAAACACGCCCTCCCAAAGAGAGAAAGGGACAAACACAAAGAAAGTCTCGGAGAACCGTCTTCTGTTTGAGGAAGACGGATCGAGCAAGAGCCGTGGTATACGGTGTCCCCGATAGGGACAATGTTGCCGGTGTCGAGAAGCAAGGCACAACCTGTCATCCGCAGTATCCCGGGCGAGCTTCTTGCGGTGTATCGAATCAAGCATGAGCCTGTTATTTGGATACCGAGTGAAAGGTATCGTAGGCAAAGTACCGTTACACAAAGTCACACCTGATGTGTGGAAGGGCATGGCCATGGCGACCTACTTCAGCGATGGCGGCACGTATGCTGTGGAATGTCCGGATAACAAGGTAGAAGAAACACGGACCTACGTCCATGCAGTAGAAGACATTGTCCCTGCGTTGCGAGAAGTGTTCTCTCCGCTCACTCCCTCGTTCAGCCAGTTCAACGTCGTCTTCGGTGACAAGGGCCCGCTGTACCGCAGTGGTGGCAAGATACTCCTTCGAGCGGACATGAATCTTCGCTCGGATGGGAAGCGATACGGCGGGCTCTTTCACGAAACCGCACACGGCTTCGTTGAGAAGTACATTCACCGGCCACGTGGCGTGAACGTCCACCCTTCCGAGGCGCTGGCGATCATTCTCCAGGTTGCAGCACTCTACAAAGTCAACGACACTTGGGCATCGAAGTATCGAAACGGCCATGGTTCCAGCAAGTCCGTCCATCGGTGGCTGTTCGAATTGGGAAGAATCTACGGTGAAGAAGGGATTGAACCCATTCGTGCCATTTATCGAGAGATGGGTGAGTCACCTATCCCCATCTTCCGTAACAGGGAGACGTATGTGTCGGACGTGAACTGCCTCTGGGAACGATTGGGATTCAGTTGCAGGCTTTCTTTGTCCGGAACGGATGGGCTTGTGAATCAGTAATCGACAGCGGTTGAAAGGAGCCATATGCGACTAACCCCCCACCAAATCAAGCAAGGCATTCTTCACCCTAAGCAAGATGTGCGGGATGCCTGTGCCTACTATTTCGCCGACGCTTTCAGCCCCGACCCGGGGATCATGCCGCTGGTCATCCAGGCCATCGAAACCCATGGTTGGGCGGACGCCTTCGGCATGTATTCCTTCCTTGGGAACCTTGTCCAGACCGAGCAGACCGTCCGGTGGACCATCGACCAGCTTGAGCGACGGCATGACAACGAAGAAGAAGCCAGCCTGACCCCATGGCTCTTGGATGCCCTGAACAACGCCGACCCCGCCCTAATCCAAGCCCACAAGGACAGGATCATCGGGTTGGATCTTGTGGACGAGGCGGTTCGGGAGGCGATTGAGGAGCGCATTTTGCTGCACGGCTTCACCCCCGAGACGCTGTGGCAAGAACTGGAGGAGTTCTGCGATCACAACAAGAACGAGGATTACCTGACCGATGAGGACATCGCCTTCGCCCATCGCCTCGTTGAGGCGATGGGCGGTCATCCCAGTGTTTTCAACGAAAAGACCCACGACCTCCTCGCCCAGCAGATCGACGACTACTCCGACCACCCGATGAAGTGGATGGAGCCGTGCCTTGTCAGGTTGGCGGGTGAGCTACGCCGCAAGGAAACCACCCCGCTTCTCATCAAAAAGCTCCACGAGGACGACGAGACCCTTAATCCCGACTGCGTGCGGTCACTGGTGAAGATCGGTGGTGACGAGGTTGTGGATGCCGTGGCCGAGGGGTTCCGGGAAGCGGAATGGGGCTTTCGTCTAACCGCATCCGGGCTTTTCGAGAAGATCCACACCGACCGGAGCGTAGGCCATGCCCTGGGGTTGCTGCATGGGGAAGAGAAACTGGTGATTCGGTGCCGACTGGCAGAGTCGGCACTGTTGAACTTCGCCGACGAGACCATCGAACCCGCCCGTCAGCTAGTTGTGAACACCGACCTTGACCCGGATGTCATTGAGGTTCGCAACGCCCTGCTGGTCGCCAGCGAGTTGCTGGGCGTTGAGTTGCCCGAGCGGGAGCAGTGGGAGGAGGACGCCAAGCACGACGTTGAGTTCCGGAAGAAATGGTATGCGAGTTTGGGTGGGGCCGACGAAGAGGACGGGCATTGGGAGGGGGACTACGAGGACTACGACGAGGAGCCAATTCTGCCAATGGATACCGTGGTTCGTGAGGAACCGAAGGTCGGACGCAACGCCCCATGCCCTTGCGGTAGTGGAAAGAAGTACAAGAAGTGTTGTATGAGGAAGCAGAATGGGGTGGGGTTGTTTGAGTGAAGAAACGTCGCCGTTAAGAAGCTAATGACAACTGCCATGACCAAAGAACCTACCTTCCCTCTCCGTCTCACCCAGGCCCAGCGAAGGGTTGTTGCTGCGCTCTTCCCTAACCTAGCTTCACGTCTCGACCTCGACGCCACGAACCGAACCGTTCATTTCACCCTGCCCGAGATCGAGGAGATTGCCCAGGCCGCCCGAACCGCCGTTTCCAGAGCGACCACCGGCATGGAACGTAATTCGCTGCGCCATGTCGTCGAGGCCGCCGAACGTGCTATCGAAGACTCGCAGGGCATTGCACGAATCCCAGCCAAGGACAGGCTCTACCAGTTCAAGATCACGCTGAAGGGCATCGACCCGCCGATCTGGCGACGAATCCAAACCAGGGATTGTACGCTGGATAGGCTCCACGAACGCATTCAAACGTCGATGGGCTGGACGAATTCCCATCTCCACCAGTTCGTCATCGGTGGCGAGGTCTATGGCGATATCGAGTTGATCTATGAGGGCTGGGAGGATCAGCCAGTCCCTATCGACTCGCTGACCACACGGATCAGCCAGATTGTTCCCGAGGATGGCAGTCGGTTTCAGTTTGAATACGAATACGATTTCGGTGACTGCTGGGAGCATGAGATCCTCTTCGAGGGGTGCATGCGGGCGGAAAAGGGGACCCGGTATCCGGCGTGTATCGAAGGCGAGCGGGCCTGCCCTCCCGAGGACGTCGGTGGAACGTATGGCTACCAGGAGTATCTGGAAGCCATGGCCGACCCGAATCATGAAGAACACGACGGCTTCATGCAGTGGCGAGGGCCGTTCGATCCCGAGGCGTTCTCGGCTGAAAAGGCGACCAAAGCCATGAGGCGAGGGTTACCGAATCGGCGGGAGATGGAATGAACACGGGAGACATGCGACACTCGAAAATCAACGATAGATGCGGTGCCAATGCAATGCAAGTCGCCATCATTCTGGTGTTCGCACTGTCGCCGGGGTGCCAGAAACAACCGGGCTTACACGAAGGAGTTCTAACGATGAAGCCGTCCATTCAGATCGTGTCGGAGGAGAACATCTCTGCACAGGAGCGGGTAACCGCTGCCAGAGACAAGCTAAAGGAGGACATTGAGCAGCGTGGATTGTCCCGAGTTTCCGAGGATCTGGCCGAGATGGCGCAACCATCTATTCGCTTGAAAGCTACAAGGGTGACCGAGGACAAAATCACAACCGGAAGCTCCAAGCTCGGCGGCACGCCCGATCTGCCCGAAGGCATGGCTTGGCCGGAGTGCAATGGTGTGCCGATGGCCCTGCTCGCACAAGTGAACCTGAAAGAGGTCGCCCTCTACGATCTCGACGGACAGCTGCCGCAGTCTGGGATACTCTACTTCTTCTACGAGGTGGCCAATCAGGCATGGGGCTTTGACCCGAAGGATCGGGGCAACTGGAAGGTGATCTACTACGACGGCGATCTTGCCACTCTCCGGGCGGCCACATTTCCGAAGGACCTTAATGAGGCATGCCAGTTTCCGCCGTGCGATGTGGCGTTCTCCAACGAGCTGACATTGCCTACCTGGGATTCCGAGGAAGTCAGCAACCTTCGATTGTCGGAAGTGGAAGCAGACAAGTATATCGAGTTGCTCGAAGCAATGCATGGCGACAATGAGACCATCTTCCGAATGTTCGGCTTTGCCGATGAAATTCAGGGTGACATGAAACTGGAATGTCAGCTTGCCTCGAACGGTTTGTATGTCGGTGACTCAAGTGGATACAACGATCCAAGGCGACCAGCGCTGGAGCCGGGAGCCAAAGATTGGCGGCTGCTTCTCCAAATCGACTCCGAGGAAGACACCTTGGGCATGATGTGGGGCGATTGCGGGCGGGTCTACTTCTGGATTCGTGAAGGTGATCTGGAAAACCGAAATCTCGATGACGTGTGGCTCGTTCTGCAATGCTACTGATCCGGGGCGAGTTGAGAGCGGATTGAAGAACTTCGTGACACAAGATCCCATTGGGGGCACACGATGGCGGAGCAAGCCCTGCGTGACCATGTGCTGTATCTGCTGAAAGGCGGCGGAGCTCATCTGACCTTCGACCAAGCGACCGCCAATCTTCCCGGCGATCTCCGGGGAGCGACGGTGGAGGGCGTGCCGCATACCGCCTGGCGGTTGCTGGAACACATGCGCATCGCCCAATGGGACATCCTTGAGTTCTGCACGGACGCCAATCACGTCTCGCCCGGCTTTCCCGACGGTTACTGGCCCGACAGCAATGCCCCGCCCGACTCTGGGGCGTGGGAGCAGAGCGTGGAGCAGTTTCAGGCGGATTTGCAGGAGATGATTACACTGGTCGCTAATCCAGACATTGACCTGCTCGCCCCGATCCCCCACGGCAACGGGCAGACACTCCTTCGAGAAGGTCTGCTCGTCGCCGACCACAACGCCTACCACTTGGGTCAGTTGGTGTTCCTGCGAAGGTGCTTGGGGGCGTGGGAGGGGCCATGAACTTCACCATCATCCACGGCGATCTGCTCGACCAGGACGTTGACGTGATCGTCAACGCCTGGAATCGAAACATCATCCCCTGGTGGCTTCTGCTCCCACAAGGCGTCTCGGGGGCGATAAAGCGACGAGGCGGGACAGGCCCGTTCAAGGAGCTTCGGAAACACGGCTCGATTCCTCTTGGCGGTGCCGTCCTGACCTCAGCCGGGAATTTGCCCTTCAAAGGCATCATTCACGTTGCCGGGATCAACATGCTCTGGCGGGCGTCGGAGCGGTCGATCCGGGACTCGGTGCGCAATGCCATGGCCTTGGCCGCCGAGAAGGGTTTTCGCTCCATTGCCTTTCCTTTGGTTGGAGCCGGATCGGGTGGGTTCAATCAGGAGCGGGTCAAGGACATAATAGAGGACGAGTTACGGAAGATTGAATGCGGTCTGGAGGTGAAGGTGGTGGTATTCAAATGAGCGAGGAGTTAGACACTCTGCATGGGCAAGTCAACCAAAGTGAGCAATGGGTAGGCCACGAAAGAAGCTGATTTACGTGCTTGTCGGGGATGCGGTCTTCTGCGTGGACAAGGAGCGTGTCCTCGACTTGGACTCTGACCCGATTGAATCGTTCGGCGAGGAAATACAATGCCCCGCCGCTGACGAGACTTTGATTGCCCTCCGACATGCGTTTAGTTGGAGCTTCCCGGGAAACCCTCTCATCGATGGACCCGCCAAGACGATCACAGAAATTCGTCGAGTGTGCGTGAATGCTCTTCGTGACATGCCAGATGTCTTGGAAGACATGCGGCTTCCAACGATTCCCCCGTTCTCGGAAGATGAGTGGCATCCCACGGCGAAGATTGCGACATGCTATTTCGCCCGGGCGGCCGACCTTCGCATAAGGGTGACCTACGAGGGCAAGAAGCGCTCCCTCTTCAATCTGCTACAACCCGATCCGGCTGACGCCCTCATCCGAACTGCGAGGGACGTGGTGACGGCGACCTTCTCGGAGATGCACAGTCGGGACCAGTATCACGCCGTGCTCGTTCGAATCCGGAATATGATTTGGGATATTCTACCGCAGTTTAACGAGTATCTTATTCCTGCTGAGGTTGAGCCGATGGCTCCCAGGGATGACGATGTGGAAGCCGACACATGACTGGCTGACACAGACGGTGCCAGATGGGCCGCCCCATCTACTTCCGCCTTCTCTTCATACTCCCATTGTTCTTACACCAGCATTCGACTTGCTCCTCCATGGTCTGCCACGCTACGTTGTTCGGCTCGTAGTCTCGGTCGTGGTCTAGCCGACCCAGAGTATGCTCCGGCGACGGAGCGGGTCCAACATCTTGATAGAAGGTGGAGAAACACTTCCGCCAGCGCTCGCATACATTTATTCCCTTACCCCCGTAGCAATGCCATCGTTTGTGATTTGGATTCTGGCACCTGAATTTCATGCTCTGCCATGCTCGGTATTCCTTCGTTCCCGTCATCCCGTGAGTTGGCGCTGCGCCCCTTTGTGAATCCACGGGTGTGTTCAGCGCCTTGGTCGTGGTCCACTTGTTGTGGAGACGCAACCGCAAAGTGGTTTCGGCGATTCCCAGTCGTTCGGCCCACTGCTTGATTGTTCTGGTTTCTCCATTGTGCTTCAGCTGTCGTGCAGTTCGCATAATACCTCCCAGTGTTGTTCCGGAAGTATCTATGCAGTGCAAGTTGAAAATGTCTTTTGTGGACGCAAGAAGTTCTCAATGCCGACTACAAACCTCACATCTGTTTATTTGTGTTTTTAACAGAGCAGTCGCAGCTCGAAAACGGCGACTTATCTTTCTATAGTTATTAGTAAGGTAAAGCGCCGCTTTTGTAGTCGATTACGTGTCGGTGCCTGTAGTCGACTTCAACAACAGCACTCGTTGACCCTTGATAGCAATCTCCTTCTTGTAGTCCTCCCTAAACAGCGCCATCAACTCTCTTCCACGGCGCATCTCCTTAATACCCAACGTTTCACACACTGAAGAATTGGTAGTCCATCCTTGCTCACGCAACTGGCGAAGACATTCCTTTGAATACGCCTCGTAGCGCTGCGCTTTGTCTGAACGCACTGGTCGACGCAAGTCAAACAATTCATTGGACATGAATTGTTTGACAGCCCAATCAATGATACGAGCATTTGAGACGACGTAGACAACACGTTCATTTTGCAGCGGCCTCACTCTCCCAATCGCTTGGGAGAGTTCGGCCGAGACCAAGAACTCCTGGATCGCTCGTAGATGGTCTTCTTCGTAGCCCATGTTTTCAGCCACAAAATCACCATCTTGCCGTAGCCGGCGTGAATATCGTGACTGCGGGAGTCCCTTCCAGCCATAGACGGCGAGCGCCAGTTCCCAAATCGTCGCTTCATCTTTGTAGGGAGTTCCCAGCACAATCAGACAATCATTATCAAAGGTGTGGCCTCGACAGGGAAAATTGTGAAGCCCGACCAGCTTGTCAGCGTGCGTGAGTTTCTTGACGAGACCATATTCGGGCGATGGGTCATGGGTCGCTTTTTTGAATGATATCAAAGACGCAGAGCCATGCTTGTCCAGGATGGCATCAACGACTTGGACGAGCCACGATGGGTTGTGCGCCCGGTGGCGAGCAACCTGCTTGGTAATGAAATTCCGGGAGACATCGTAGTCCATGATCTGTAACACCTTGCCACGCTGCTGGACGGACGGCGGCTCATAGATACAAATGTCCCAGTCTGGTGCGATGGCTCGGATCAACTGTTCATTGACGGTGGCATCGAGGATGAAGACTTCCTTGTTCTCAGGCAGGGGGTGTTGCGCCCGAAAGCGGACATTGATCGACTGATTGTCATCAGTGCCGATACGTTCGAGCAGCAGCCATCCATTTTGCATGAGCAAAATGGATGGCGTGCAAAGATTGGGGATGTGTTTGTTGGCAGGCTCGAAGGCCTGTTGCGTGAGCCATTTGTCGAGTGCGGGCGACTTTTTAAGATCCTCCCGACACAGCTTTTTTGGGACGGGGATTGGATGGAATTTGATTGAGCGTCCGGCGTCGTCCGTCGTGGCGATAAATTCTCTTGCAGCGCTTTCCAGCCAGCTGGCGAGTTGTAGCAGAGTAGCGATCTGGCTCTTGACCGCCCCCTTGGCGGACTTTGCCTTCTCCATGAGCAACTGTCCCCAGGCGAGCCAACTGTTCAGGGAGTGGCCCAATGGTGCGAGAAGAAAATCGACACAGTTCTCGTCAAACACGACAATTGGACGAGCATCATTTCCGTATGCGTCGTAGAAGCCGTCGTGCGTGTGATAGATGGCGGCGCAGCAAATCTGGTCGGCGGCCTCAAGACCGCCGAAGCCAAGCAGGTAGGGACAGTTCTTCGGGCCAATGGCACATTTGCGACATGGCAAGCTTTGGCTCGGTTGGAAACCTCGCCGTGAGGTGACCTCATATTCATCTGGATGGGGACAGGGCGTGTTTCTTAAGACAGGCATTCGTCGGGCATTGCCGCCGAACTGTGTTAGCGTTTTCACATGGGTATCAGCCAGTTCATTTTCCAGCGTGAGGATGATCGCCTTCGTATCGTGCTGTGCCGCCTTTTGGCAGAGCGTGTAGGTCTTGCCGATCCCGGGCTGTCCCTTGATCAGGTGCAACGTCTTCGGGCGAGGTGGCCGTGAAAACTGTTGGACGTAGTATCTGGCCAAGTCCTGCCGTGCTTCGTCGAGCGAGACGTTCTCCACGGTGAGGGTCGTGGGCGTTGGAACAGCGATTCGCCGGCTGTGGGGACGGCCGTGTTGTGCCTTGGCTTCCTTTTCAAATTGCTTGAATAGATCCAGCCAGGGTTTGCCTGTAAGCGCCGACATCACCTCGAAGAATGGGTGGTTCTTCTCGGACGAAAAATCTCGCAGAACCCCACTGCGGATGTTGAAGACGCCCGAAGGGTGATCGTCGGCCTTGCCGCCACGCAGTTCGCCGGGGACATGGCACGGGATGTTTCCATTCTCATCAGCGCATCTGGCAGCGAACGCCATTCCAGCGTGTTCCACCTGCCTCATCAGGTCAAAATGGCGCAAGACGTAATCGAGATCGTCTCGGAATGGGATGGAGGAAGCCTTTGCTCTCGGGGATCGCTGGGAAACACTTCCAGGCTGTTCCATCCGCTCCCCATAATAATCGTTAATAACGTCTGGCAGCGGGGGCGGCGGCACGTCGAACGGGTTAATAATCCATTCATATCGTGTGCCGCTGGAAGGGTGAGGCGAAGGAGGAAGGACGGATTGATGCCGACCAGTGCGGAATTCAATTATTAACATCTCGATTTTCAGGTAGCCGACCTCGGGGTGTGCCTGGAAGAGACGGTGTTTGCCGTTCTTCGAGCGCCAACAGGGGAATTCCAGACCCTCGCAAAGGTCGTCGAGGATCATTTCTCCCTCGGGCGTGTCCGCTTCCAAGTCGATTAGCCCTGATCCACCGAGATTGAGTCCGATGCCGAGTGTGGGATCTTCGAGTGCCGTTAATAATTCAGGCAGCCCGGGATAATAATCGGGCCACCCCCGCCAAATCGGCGTTTTGCCGCTAACGGGGATGAGTCGCCAGCCGAGGTCTTCGGCGTAGCGTCGGGCGGCTTCGATCAATTCGGCGTGTTTTTGATTCTTTGGCAGTGGCATGGTGGGGATTGAAAGAACGGACCAGGACGTGTTGGAAAACTGGTAGTCAATGGATAGTCATGGACGGATGCGACAGGGTTAAAAAAAGCCAACCCTTTCCACGGGTGTGGAAAGGGTTGGCGGCGACACTTTTTTCACAATGAAAGTCTCAGGCGGCACGTTTCTTCTTTCGCTGAGGGCGACTCACAGCAACGGTGGCCGCCAATCGAGGAAGAGACTCCATCAGGCTCTTGATGGCGAGAAGCATTTGTTTTCGCTCCTTCACGTCTTCGGACCAGGCGTCACGAAGCTCACCTTCCCTCTCTAGCGCCAGTTCAACGTTTTTCCAAAGGTTGTCAATTTGCCAAGGAATTACCTTCTCACATAATTCCAGCAGCGACCCGGACTTCGACCACTGCTCGGAAACGTATTTCTTGTAATCCCGGGCCATTCGTTCTCTACACTCTTGCGCCTCCTCATCGTCGTCGACGGCCCAGGACGGCACAGCTGACTTGCCACCGGGAGACGCCTTCTTCGCCGCTGCCACGGGCTTCCCAGCGGCAACCTGACGACGATCCTCACGGCGTGGCGCTTCTGTTCCGGAGACAACGTTAGCTTCCTCCAAAGCCTTCATCACACCTATGTCAACCAGATGTGCTCGGTCCTCTGCCGTTGGAAAGGCCTTGTAAAGCCTCACGTATCGGCTGACTGTAGCGTTGGAGAAACCGTGCTTGCGCTTCCAGTCCGTAAACCGGCCCTTTGCTTTCGCCTTACTCTTAGCAATGACGAATAGACGTCCCAGCACCCACGCATCTAGCGCTGTGCGTTGCTTCAGCTTAACGCAGTAGTCACCGATTTTCTTTAAGCTCCAGCTTTCTCCATACTTTTTGTCAAATCTGTTCATGCTTTTTCTCCTCGTAAAGTCGGAATCAAATGGGTTAAACGCAACACCTCACGCACTCTGACTCGCATCTTGTTCATCATTTTCTCCTTTCAACAAAAGAAACACTGACCAAATAAGCCACCTCACGCAATCTTGTTGCCGTCCTCGTTGTAATTCATCCACACAACCTCCGTCCGCTCCGGCTTTTTGTTGCCTGGCGCAGACCAAGCGTGCGTCTGGAATTCGACCCGCCGCCATTGAGACAACTCCTCTTCGTACAGGGGGTTGTCGTATCCGGACAGCATCGCAAGCCCCCGGATACCCCGGAGCGCCTCCAGTAGGCGTGCATGGTCCTCAAGCGTAAATTCGTGAAAGTAGAGGTCCTTACTGCGAGTGGTCGGCACATACGGTGGGTCGAGATACAACAGGCTCTGGTCACCGTCGTATTTTCTTAAAACCAACGACCAATCACGATTCTCCAAAACCACGGAGCGAAACCGCACCGCAACCTCGTGAATGAACTCTACGATGTCACGCCACTTCAGGCCAAGCCCCCTCTTTCCTGCCGCAGTAAGGGGCTGCGCAACATTAAACTTCTGAAATCGATATTGACTCAATAACACGTATCGGCCATTTTCTTGGCCATGCCTGACGCAAGTGTAGTTGAATGGATTCGCGAAAAGTATACCGCGCT